>ENA-ORBV01002019-ORBV01002019.1-microbial-mat-metagenome-genome-assembly--contig:-NODE-2019-length-43781-cov-6.596787_pt1 | contig 43781 bp, 20 predicted proteins | sample MGYA00237777_ERZ505514 | MGnify/ENA primary metagenome ERZ505514 (study PRJEB26160, sample SAMN06269048) | microbial mat metagenome | isolation source: Oligotrophic lake microbial mat | place... | reverse complement strand
GTATTATTGTGTGCACCTTTTGCCTGGATTCTTTTAAACCAACCCTCTTCCGCCAAACAAGACAGGGCAATACTTAAGGACTTAAAGAGTGCGTTGCCTGAAAGCGAAAAATTTCCAGTTGAAAGCGAAGCGTACATGGGCGGTGAAGATCAAGCGGTATTGGAATATTACAGTTCGCCCCAGAGACGTATGCAAAAACTGTGATAACCAACGGCATCACTCAAAAATTGCTTGATTTCCCATCCAAGTTTTCCATTGGTACGATAGCTTTCAGCAGTGGAGGCAAAATCGAATATAAGAAGGCACAGGGCCGATGCCTCGTGCCGCCAGGCAGCAAAGTCACGTTTCAATTAAAAAAAACTTTAGAGCGGCATCCCGGACTGCTCCGCTACTTCGGCGGCTATAACTTGAGATATGGCGCCAGTTAATAGAATTTAGAGCCGCTTCAATTTGTTTTCGACAAGGTGCAACCTCACCCATCACGTCGCTGTCAAAGTTTATGGTTTGCACAGTATCTGCCCCAGTTAACACGTAGGCGGTGCCTCGTGCATAGCTCAGAAGCGGCCGACGAGTGCGGCCTGCACCGATAGATTCACAAGGCCCTGTAAACTTGCCAACCTGTTCCAAAAGCAATATTTGTTGTCCATTGATACTGCGAACGGTGCCTGATAATTTACCATTGTCACCATATGTAGTGCCGAAATCTGTAAGTTTTTTTAGATCGCTGATCTGGGCCTGTGTAACTTCTTTAGAATTCAAAGAGTTTTGCAGTGCCTTTGCCAAGTCCTGCGAAATTTTTACCGGGCCTTTGATCTGCACTTTAATCAAACAGTCCGACCAGCTGCTTCTGGTCTTTAAAAAGCTACGGCATTCTGACTGCCCAGAACTTTCCTGATGCCATAAGGCCGGCACTTCAATGCTTGCGATTGAGCCCAGATTGACGTTGACTCGCGCAGGCGCTTTAACTTGAACTTCTTCCGCCGCGACAGAACAGACTCTAGATATGAATAGGCAAACCAGGCCTAGAACCACCAGAAGACTTCTATGGCGCATCATTCACCAGTAGTGCGTGCTTGTGGGTAACTGTAGATAACTCCAAATACAATAAATACACCGAAGGTGAGGCCATGGTTCACGGGCTTCGCTACCAAAGTCTATTATGAAAACAGCCCTCACGCTCACCTCCACAAATGTCAGCAGATACGCAAAAACTTTCCATCGGGACCGCCGAGTGCTGATCTTGGCGGTCTTTTTCTTGGCCCACTGGCAGACTTTGCCAACTGAGCCGATGGATGATAAGATATAGATTGACCGACCGGCCGGTCATCTAATGAATTCACCACGGGACTTGTAAATGAAAAAGTCGCAAACTCAGGCCAGAGTTATTGAGCCACCAACCATTCCGTCTCCTGAAGATGTGCACAAACGCATCGGCAAGCATATTTTGCCGCCAAATCTGCTCGAGAAGATGCCTGACCCCGAAGAGCTGATTCTTCAGAGCGAAATTGCCCCAATTATTAAAGACCGGCTCAATTTGTTTCCTTTCGACTGGCGAGTTGAGACCCCACGTCTAATGCAAATCTATGAAGATGCGCGTAACCCTGGCTGGTCGCCAAGCCAACTACCGTGGGACACATTAGACGTTGATTCAATGACCCTTGATCAGCGCTACGCAGTCTCTTATTGGTTCGCTCTCTTATCGGTATTCGATGCATCTGGGCCAGCCGTATTCGCCAGAGCGATGATTCATGCTTACGAAACCCACGAAGAAGATGCGATCCGCAAATGCTTCTTCAGTGTGGCCCGCGACGAAATGAATCACGAAGAAGTTTGTGGCCGCGCCATCACATTGCTCACGCCAAACGGCCCACTCAATCATGACCCACAAACCACACTCGGTAAGCTTGCTCGCAACAACATCCAATGGCTCTATCACAATGGTGCCCGTTATTGGAATGGCTATAAAAAAGCAGTTGAGCACTACCCCATGGCTATTCTTTTCAGCTCCTTCCTCTTTGGCGAAGTGGCTTCATCAACGCTGTTCCACAGCATGTATGAGTCCACCACCATTCCGGTATTTAAAGAAGCCTTTAAAAATATTGGTCGCGACGAAGGTCGGCACTTGAGTTTCTGCCTTGCGCTTTTAAAAGAAATGATGCCCAAGCTCAGCGAAGAAGAGAAAGACACAATCACCAAGCAATTCAGAGCTGGATTTATTTTCCTTTCAGGCATTCTCTTCGAGCCACCGGCAGAATTCTGGGATCTGCCAGCGACCTTTATTCCGACCCAACGTTTGTTGGAAGAAAAAGCCCGCGAAGTTGGTTTCGGTGTGCTCACACTCGAGCAGCGTAAAGCCAACTGGCGCACCGCTGTAGTTCGTCTAAAAACCATCGTTGAGCCGCACGGTATCAAATTCCCGGCTTTGCCAGAAATTGATGTTGACGGCGAAAGCGTAGATTTTGACATCGACAAAATCATTCCAATTTTTTAGATATATGGTCAGAACACGGGCCGAGAACTATCAAGAAAGGCGCTCGGAAATACTTGATGCAGCCGCATCGATATTCGCCGAACGCGGCTTTGATGGCACTTCTACCTCAGCTATAGCATTAAAATGTGGAGTATCAAAAGCGCTTCTCTATCATTACTTTGCCTCAAAAGAAGAAATACTTTTTGAGATGCTGGTAGCACATTGCCAGTTTTTGGTGGCAGCGGCACAAGCAGCATTGAGCGAAAACGAGAGCGGCGAAGAACAGCTCGCCAGCGTCGTTGGCGAGCTGATTAGCTTGTATATGAATTCGCAAGAAAAGCACATTGCCTTGATGAATAATCTAAAGTCGCTTTCAGGCGAACAGCAAAAAGAAATCAAAAAGCTAGAACGCATCCTCGTGCAAATAATAAAAGGAATTGTGGCAAGGTTAAGGCCTGAACTTTCAGAGCCACTGCAGACATCGCTGGCAATGTATTTAATGGGATCAATCAACTGGACTTACACCTGGTTTAAACCAGAAGGTCCGGTATCCTCAGAACAATTTGCCGACTTGGTAAGCTCGATGTTTTTGAACGGTCTAACTAAGGCTGAGATGCCAGTGATAGATAGTCACTAAAGCAATGATAGCGTTTTACCGCCACTGCCCAGCCAACTCTGCGCTTGTAATTTCAAGTAGCAGGCAGATCAACAACAAGTCAATAAAACGCATTGTAAAGAAAGGCACATGGATAAATCCATTCAAAGAAAAAGTAATGGTGATTGATCTATCGGCCACTACCATTCCATTTACGCTGCATCTACCCAGTGCTCACTGCGAGCTATTATTGCGCTGCGACGTTACAGCTCAGATAGACTCGATGAATGAGAATATAAAACTAGCAGCGACAAAAGGCTACACTAACAACAAAGAGTCAAATGCAGCCCAGCTTAAAACCGTAATTGAGAGAATCAAAGTCACAGAAGAAAAGTTTCCACTGTCGCTAGAGCGTTTTTGCACTAGGAGCTTGTCCCATAATTCAAGATTTGGAGCTTGACAGCCCGAGCATCCAAATTTGCCGCTAATCCGCTCTGGTTGTACGTTTTAATGGCAAGGAAAGTACAAATCCGAGCGTAGCTCTGCCGCACCTGGGTTTGCACTGGCGCTCAAAACATGTTCGATTTGCATTCTTGTTAGGCTGCTTGTAAGAAAATTGAAGCTGAGCCTTTTTTTGCACGTGCTCTCTGAATTTTCCACAAGTTGTGAATTGCACAAACCAATTTCCATTCTGCGCTTACTGCCTTGAATCCCCGAAAGCTAAATCTGGCGAACTTTAGATTGGCTGATTTGATTTGACCGAAGACTGGCTCGACAATTGCTTTTCGGAATTTGTAAATGGCCTTGCCTTTTTTTGTTGATAGCTTTCTACGCATTCGATCTATCACCGATATTTCTGCCGGGATGCGGCCTTGGCTCTTTAGTTCCTTGCTTGCAGATTGCCTATTGGGTGGAATAAAAAACTCCAGCTTGGGAAATTTCAGGAGCAATCTGGCAATGTTGGCTTCACTAAAATAGCCGCTGTCGGCCAGTACACGCTTTGGAATTAATCCCACTGCAACAACCATTTCAACAAGCATTGGTTCGATTTGTAGTTTGTCATTGCAGTCTTGTGTGACCTTCGCCGCCACGACAATTTGCGCCTTTTTGTCGACAACAATTTGCGCGTTGTAGCACTGTTCAAAACCGCTTCCCACACGCATAATTGCTGATTCTGAATCCGTGAAATTAATCTGAGCCTTGTCCTCCGGTCTACGGTTGCCTCTCGATTTTGCCTTCTCTTCTAATTTCTTTTTTCCTGTGCATATTGTTTGAAGCTTCTTGCGCTTAAACTGCAAATCCTTTTTCATTTCCGCTTGCTTGCGATCATTGGCAATGTGCGCTTCTTGTTTTAATTTGTAGATTTCGGCTCTCAACTGCTTTGATGTATCGAGCATCCTTGAATAGCTCATCGCCTTTCGCTTTGAGGCATTTGCCAGAATCTTGCTGCCATCCACCGCAACCTCGTTCATCTCGATCAATTCTTCGGCAGCCGCTAAGTCAACTGATTGTTTAAATAGTCCAGCGAATGCTTCGAGATGGGTCTTTCGAAATCTTGCAATACTGCGATGATCAGGCATCTGGCTGCCGGTGATGAAGCGAAAGTCGAGTCTCTCAATACAGGCTTTCGCCAACTCCCGACTGGAAGTAATTCCCTGTGCGTAGCCGTACATTATTAGTTTGACCATCAATAACGGATGATAAGCCGGGCGGCCAGGAGAAGCATCTCCTTTAAACGAATTAAGGATTTCGGAAAGGTCAATTTCATCTTCAAGAAACTGACTGAAAAACCGCGCAGGGTGATCGTCTGGAAGACCAAATCCCGCACTGCAGGGCAGGAAACTTAGCTGAAATGAATCATGTTGTTTAAATCTACTCACGGCCGACCACCGCAGTCCTGCCGCCGAATGTTAGACTGTTTCATGAGAACCTCTTCTTGTTAAACCATTGTTCTTTTGCGATTTCAATGATCCAACAATGTATGCAGGTTCTCAACCTTTAGTATCGTATTCGATACCACTCTTAAAACTTCAAGCGCTTAACATTTAGCACAAGGCTAAAAAGGTAACAGGTGCTAGCTCTTGCCCCCCTGAATAATTTTGGGACACGCTCCTAGCACTGCAAAGAGAGAACAAAGCAAAATATCAAACGCCATAAAAGAAGCATTGCAGCAAGAAGGTTTTTTTCTCTGTTTTTTTACACCCACTGCAATAAGTTCCAAGAATCCAGCCACTTCAATTTTGCAGCAATCACTTTACTCGCAAATGCTTGCCGAGCTGCGGTTCGAGCAATATATCTCCGAAATCAAAATTATTGCGCCCGCCCGTGAGCCATATTGGGGAGAGCAAACGCTGACCTGGCAAATTGCATTGAGACCACCAGACAGCATTGACCAATATGCAAAAGCTTGCAAAACTTTTCTCAACACGAGCTCAAGTCAAGCCGACGACATTTGCCTTGTGGCAGTGGCCAAGGCCCTTTCGCAAGCTGTGCAAATTACTGAAGCCGACCAGCTTTTAAAGCGGGCCATCAAGCCTCTGGCGAATCTACCAATTAATACCAGAACTTGCGGTCGCGAAGTAGCGGTGATGTTGCTCAACTGCCAGGCTGAGTCGCTGTCGACATGGAGAGGCAAACTCACGCTCTCAAGACTAGCCCTGGACACTATTTCTACACTGACGCGCCTGGACAAAGAAATAGATTTACAGACAGCCGAGAGTTTTGCTGCACTAGGACTGGTGCTGGAGAAAATTTCACTAGTTTCTATAGACGCAAAAAACAAGCCTGAGCCCTGGCAGGAAGTACCCAGTGCCGACGAAACAATAATTCGACTGGAGCTGCCTCTGCCAGTCAAGCTCGAAGCAGAAGATAAAGAAGTGACGCTAGTACTTAAGTGTATGGTCTGTGTCGAAGGAAAGGAGAGAGCGGAAATTAGCCCTGCCTTACAAACTGAGCTATCCAAGTTATTCGCAGACAATCTGCTCACATCTCTAACGAGCGCCAAAGTGCCGCGCGCTGTTGCCGTTGTAAAAAAATTGTAGAAAATATTGATTCAAAACTAGGAGACGAAGAGCCAGGCGGTCAGCTGGAAACTAAATTTGAAGCCGTAATAAAAGATATGGGGCCAACCTCAATTATCATCAACAGTGTACGAATTATCTTCGCCGGTCTCGATGCCTACAATGACGTGCGCAAAAAGTTTCTTGCCAGCACAGAGTCAACGCTGCATTCGCGTAGACTGACAATTAAATACTTCTCGCTGGTAGACCTGGATCTTCTGGATAAAGAGGGTGAGAGCCTCTTCGCCGACAGCAACTGATGGTGGCGGAATTACTGTCAGCACTGACGCTGTTTGCACTGAATTCGAGCGTCTTCAGCAGGCTTCTCCTTGCAGTATAAAATGTATTGTCTGTAATAATTTGACCGATATCGGTCAAATTGTTCTAAACTCAGAATTCGATGTTCTTACTCTTTGGTTGGCTCCTCAGCTTAATGGTGGAGCGTGCGACTCATAACCGCCTGGTTTCTGGTTCTAATCCAGTCGAAGCCAAACTTTAAACCTGGCTTATAATTGACATAGATTTGGGGGCAAATGAAACTAGATAGACAATTAAGAACGAACAAATTACAGCTAGGAACTGTCGCTGTTTTCCTCTCGTTGCTTTTCTGTCAGCCTTCGTTGGCACAAAAAAACGCTACTGCAGCAACACTAAAGGTCGGTTATTTCAATCTCAATCTAGTCAAAATTTCTTGTCCTGAAACTGCTGGCTCTGAGACTCTTCGTCTGCAAGCTGAGAACCAACTTAAGCGCGAAGTTGAGCAAGCAAATAAGCGCTTGCAGAAAGCTCAAGAAGATAAGCGCACGACTGAAGAGCTAAAGAAACTGACTAGTGATATTCAAGCCGAAATAAATGCAAAACAACAGGCCCTTGCTCAGTTGGTTCAGACTGCCACATTACAGGCCTCAGAAAAAATCTTTCAGGCCGTCAATCAAGTAGCTCAAGAGAAAGGCCTTGACTTAGTAATTGATGGAGCGGGGGTCTATGCTGGTGGTCAAAAAGTGATCGACAACGGTGTTGACGTAACGGCGGATATCATGAAAAAAATTAGCCCAGCTTCGCAGATTAATAAGGTTGAACAGGTTCATAGTGAGTCGAAGGCCGCAGCAGTTGCAGCGCCAAAGACCAAGTAAGAAAAAGTGTCATTGCTGAGGTCTCAAAGATTTGGCTGCTGCCAGTTCGGACACATGTTGTTGCCAAATTGACAACTTGTTTTTGTCTTTGATTAATGGCAAAGCGCTGTTGAAGGCCCGAATAGCCTCGCTAAAATCGCCCTGCTTTTCCAAGGTGACGGCTTTGCCGAGGTAGATATCGCCATCTTTGGGATACCATTTCAAGCCAGTTGCAAAAGTTTTGCCCGCCTCATCCAGATTTCCTTCGTTGAGATAGATATTTCCCAGGGCCTGGAAGCAACTGGGCAAAGCATCCTCTTTGTTGATTTCGGTCAAATACTCAGCCTTGGCCTCATCTATGTGACCCATGCTAGTGAGAATTTCTGCTTTGAAGTTTCTTGCCTGCGGATAACGGCCTCCACGTGCCGCAATGGTTTTGTCGATTTCGGACAATGCTTCTTGTTTCTTTGACTGCTTGTATAAAACCACTGCCTTACCCAGGTGAGCGTCTGCATTTGTTCCTTTTTTGTCCTGTTCTAGAGCGATATTAAGATGTGCCATGGCTTCATCAAGTTTGTCGCCTTGAGCCAATGCCAGCCCTAGCGAGGTATGCAAACTGCTGCCTTTGGCTCCTAGTTTTTCTGCTCTCTTTAGAGTAGCTATCGATTCATCTATTCGACCAATTCCTTTTAGTAGATTTCCTAAGAGGAATAGAGTCGTCTTATCGTTAGGCTTGAGCCGAAGCATCATCAGACATTCAGCAATCGCCTTCGCGTAATTTCTATTGCTGACATAACAGTTGCATAAGCCGTAGTGTGCTTCCCAGTTATTTGGTGCAGTTGCAAGGGCCGCTCTGTATGCAGCTATTGCCTCTTTTGTGTTGCCATTGAAAAGATTGAAATTACCAAGATCTAGTTTCTCTATTGCGTGGTTGTTAGATAAGCTCAGAGTTCTTGTCACCCCAAGTGAGAAGGTAGCTGTGCTGCTTTTCTTGTTAGATACGCTAACTTCTGTTTTGCTATCTTGAATAATCGACTTAGAGGTCGCTAGGCCTTGAGCGCAGGCCTGCTGTTGGAAAGATATTGCTGCTAACAAAATTGCTGAGAACAGAAAGTAACTATATAAGAATTTGTATCTCAATCTGTTCATGTTCGCCATTAGGTCAGACTGCTAAGGGTCTATTGATTCTGCGAGTTATTCTCTGCTGTTGAAGTAAGTGTTTCTTCACTGTCTGCTGACTTAGCAGTGTGACTGTTTTGCTGCTCAGTCTGAGAACTGCTTGGCGGACCGTTTTCTGTAGAATTTTCTTCTGAAGATGGTTCTGTCTTGTTTTGCTTCTCCGTCTCGTTCTCTTTTGTTGCCGGAGGTGGCACTGAAGACTTTTGCAATTGTTTGCGAAGTTGATCCATTGCGACACTTGTAGCGGATTTGTTAAAGGTGTAACGCAGTCCGCCAAATATGCGGAAGTCGAAACCGCTGATTCCCGGCACGCCTCTAGAGTTCCAGTTGAATATAGGTTCGGCTCGTACAAACGTTACAAGGCCCGGAAGTTTTTTGCTCACTTCTCGCGATGCTTCAATTTGAGAAATCATGGCGAGGTTTCCTTGGCTAGGAATGGCATTGCCGTTCCTATAATTACAAACAAAGGTATCAACAAAGGAAAATGTGTAAGGTCCCCTTCTGTGCAGTATGCCTATGGTGTAGAAAGGATCAATCTCGCGGGTTGGAGCCTGGAAGTAACTTTTGCCGCGCAATTGCAGCTGAATGTTGCCGAAGGCAATAGTGTTTGGATTGAGAACGTGGGTCAGAGTTACCCCAGGAAGAAAATCGAATTGGCGGAAATGACTTGCTTGCCAAAGCTCGCGGGCTTGCAGGTCAAATTGGAGCGTGGATCTGTTGCGAATAGGAATTTCGTGACGAAGACCCCAAGCCAGCGATTGAGTGGTTGGGTAGCTCAGTCGACCATTGTTAGCGAAGACATCTTTGAGAACGAAGTAATTTGTATAGATGCTTGTGCGCGGGAGGATGCGATAGCCGACTGACAGGTTAGGCAGTGCGCGAAACACATAGTCGGCCTTTTTGCTCGAATTGGTGAAGAAAACATTGGTTTCACCACGTTGACTCACTTCTACACTGCCATTAATCCACATTCGGCTTGGCAATTTTTGCAATAAGTAAAATGTTCGACCTGGTCTAAGTAGCTCCCGTTCGCGGCCTAGACCAATGGGAGTAACGTCGGTGGGCACGATGCTCGGTAGGTTTGGCAGAGTTTGATTAAGTCGGATGGGCGAAAAGTTTTGACCGGGGTTGGGAGAAAATTGCTGCGCCTCTGCCGGGCTGTTAAAAGAAGCAGTAAATGCGATGCCCAATGCGAGCAAACCCTGAAAGAGGCTTGAGCATTTAAGTGCCTGTTTACGGTGGGAAATCTGTCTATTTGTGATGCGAAATCTGCTAAAGGAGAGGCTTGTAACTATATTGCTCATCAAAAAAAGGTGAAAGCATAGTGTCTACTATGTTATATTTTATCAGATAGGCCCTCAATTCTTCGAATGATCTGGACCGATGTGTCCAAGTTAAAAGTGATACGGGTATTACTTCTGGGGTTTCTAGTACTTTACAAACTTTGGTACTTGCAGGAGTTGCCCGGGTGTCCCAACGTCTCTTCTGCCTAGTCAGCAATTTTTCGATTGTTGGCAATTTAAAACTTAGAAACGGCGTCTCCATAGAGTTTGGAGGCTTTCGTAGCAAGCTTATTGCCGCCTCAATTTTGTTGTTAGCCTCTTGCCCGAAGCTAACTGAAGTGCGTGCGTATGCTCAATCTTACACTCCGCCCGCTAGTATCAGTACTGTGCCTCAGAACATTGATATTGGTCCTGCTGGCAATGTTCAGAGTTTGGCGACAATGGGCTCCAGTGTTACTCAAGGTTTCGTCATCACCACTGGCGATAAGCTTCCTGATGCCTCGACTGACAGTCAGAGTGGAACTGGGCATCAAGGTCCCGCTGTTCCTCCGGCACCTGGGATGCCCGCTGTAGATGCTGTCGGCGGGCTCATTCCATCAGTTCCTGGAGTAACTTTAACTCCCCAAGTGCCAGCAGTTGCCGCCAGCCTTGGCCTGGCTGATATTTCTACTTCGACTGTTCAGATTTCTGCTTTGTCATCTCCTGCTCCGGTGCAGACGCTAGCTCCGCCTGCACCAGTAGCTCCAATTCCAAATTCAGCTGCAGCTCCTGACGCTAGTGGCGCTACTCCCTCTGCCTTAAGCTCATCAGGTTCGACCGCATTATCCTCTGCTGCGCTAGTTGATTCTCCAGCAGCCATGGCTGCAGCTCCTGTTCCTGTTCCTGTTCCTGTTCCTGTTCCTGTTCCTGTTCCTGCGGCCGCTACTCACGATACTTCTGCTAATCCTGCTACCCCTGATTCATCGGGCGTTGCAGTGCAGCAAGTTCAGCTCACCCTGGGAGCGAACCCTTTCTACGCTTCAGGTTTGGGCTTAGATCTCTCGTCCACACAAGCCACAATTGCCGCACCAATTACTCAGCCAGTAACTATCACCGTTGGCGGTTCTATGAACCTCAGTGGGTCCGTGGTTAGTGGTACCGCATTGACTATTAGCCCTGGTCAACTACTTACTCCCTCTCAATACGTGGCTCTGACGCAAGTTGTCGGACAAGGCAATCAAAGTATTCTTCTCACGGACAGTGGAGTTTCTCAGTCGGGCAGTCTGACCTTGCTGGCTAATCAAACCGGATCCCTAAGTAGTCTTGTTCTGCCTGCCAATGTGGTTTTGAGTGGTGTCGGGTTTGGTGCCTCAAATCCCTTTGTTGTAAGTGGGTCGACTAGCATTCTCGGCTCATTTTTTGCCTTACAGCACACTGCTTCTACCCCATCAAGTCTCAATTTTGGCAATCTTACGGTGAGCGGTCTCCTCACTGCTGATGCTGCGGCTTTGCCTGCGCTCTCGTTGGGCTCATCGGCAACTAGTAGCAGTTTTTTTTCGTCTTCGGGGTTGATTATAAACGTTGTTGGATTTTTAAATAACTCAGGTGTTATTAGCTCTCCAGCATTCCTGACCGTCAATACAGGTGACAATTTCACAAATACTGGAACGGTTTTGGCATCCACTGGAAATTTGGGAGTCAATTCATTCTCGGGAAATTTTGTCAACAGCGGAATGTTGTCTGCTCCAGCTGGCAGCATCAATATCAATACAACAAATGCCACTTTAGCCTCAACTGTCAATTTCAATAACTTATCGGGAAGCCTCTTAGCCCAAGATAATATCAATTTTCGTTCTGCCGGCAATGCTGGTGGCGCTAACATAGATATTAGTGGCGGCGATTTCGTTTCGTCGCAACTCAATGTTAATGCCGGCCTCGGCAATGCCGAGATCCATGTAGATCAACTGACTGGTGTTCTCAGCACTTACGGCTCCGCCGCGCATGTATCTGCCAATACGACAACTCTTGCTCTTGGTGAGCAGCGCTTGGTTGGTGACCCAACTTATTTTAATAACGGCAATATCGTTATCGCAGGCAATGTCACAGTTGGTGAAAAACTTGCAGTTATTGCTTCAGGCAACATAACTAGTAGTGGTGCTGGCGTTTATGCGATCACTGCCCGCAATGGCTCCGGTGTTGGACAAGATATAACCATGATTGCCGGAGCGGCATTCACAACCAGTGGAGCCGGCGGGGGAGTTGCTACGCTTTCTGGTGCTCCGCCGGCTGGAGCGGCTCCACTGGGTGGCACCGTCAACGTCACTGGTGGAACTGCAACTGGTGGGAACATCACTCTGACCACTGGTGCCGGAGTCTCTTTAATTGACGCCAGTGGTACAGCTGGAGCGGGTGGCAATGTCACTCTGATTGCCTTTTCTAATGCTGCTGGCAATGCCAATGGCACCATTCTTTTGCCGACAGCTTCTAATATAAATTCGTCCGGTTCGGCGGGAAATAGCAACGGCAATATTACCATCGGTGCTGGTCGCACCAGCGGAGCTGCTGCTGTGGGCATTCAGCTTGGATCGCTCAACGCTTCTGGCGGCGGAACAACTTCTGGTGGGAATGTTACCGTTGCCCTCGCTCAGCCGGTTGTTAGCGCTGGCGGTGTCACTTATGACTCGACTGGGGCAATTGCAAACGGTGGGTCGTTCGCTTTTCCTGGCGCTACTGGTACGACAGACCAGCGCATCCAAATTGGTGCTGGTGCCGGTCAGTCGATCAGGTCTGGTGGCAACGTTAGCCTCTCCGCCGGCGGCGCAGTTACACTTAATGTAGGCGCTATAAGCACTCAGGGTGGCAGCTTTACAGCAACTTCCAATGGCTTCGGTGAAACCATTAATCTGAACGCTGGCAGCTTTTCTAGTGGCGGTGGAAACGTCATTCTTTCTGCTGGAGATACGTTGACTCTAACTTCTGGTACTTTGAATACTAGTCCAACGGCAGGCAATGGCGGCGCCATTACCCTTCTGTCTGATCAAGATGGAGACGGCGTCGGTAACATAACAGCTCCTACTTTTGCCTTCACAACAAATGCTGTCGGAGCTGGCAATGCAGGCAATTTTTTTGCTGAAGACCGAGCTACAGCTGCGGCTGGTAAGCAAATTAGCCTGGGTAGCCTCTCTCTCTCTGGCACCACTGGCGGTAATGCTGTCATTCACGGTAATGGCGCGAACCTCACCCTCGCGGGTATAACCGGCTCGGCAGGTGGAAGTATTAAGCTCCTTGCGTCTCCGTCCACAGCAGCAGTTCCACCAACCCAAACAATTACACTAAATGGTTCTCTCACTACCGGTGGATCTAGTTTAGCTGTAGTATCGAATGGCAATATTAACTCTGGACCTGGTATTGCCATCAATACAAACGGAGGTTCTGCTTTCTTTGCTTCTGGGGCTAGTGGATCCCTTGAGACCGCGTTATCGCCAACTTCTAATGTTATTGTCAGTGGTCGCTCAGGTGCCGGCGGCAATATCGATTTTGCTACAAATGCTATTACCGCCTTCAGCACTGCTGGTGGTGACGTAAGTATGGCGGCATCGGCAGCGACAGCCGGCGGTACTACCAACGGCCGAATTATTCTTCCTGCGGCTGTTGCAATCACTACTGCTGGTGGCAATGTTCAATTGGTGGCTGAGCAGACCAATGCCGCAGGTAATTCAATTCAGGTGGCGGGAGGTATAGATACTACAGGCGGTGTCGGAGTTGGCAACATCAATGTCAATACTGCTACTCCTGTGCTTCCAGTGACCTTCGTTTCTACCACTGGCGCGCTCACAAGTTCATTGTTAGGAGGTGCCGCAAGAGCTGCTGCTGTCAATCTTGGCAGCCTCAACGCCAAGAGCTCCTCGCTTACAACCATAACCGTTTCCAGAGTTAATGCTACTAGTAGTATCAACGGCAATGTTGGCACTCTAAGTGTAAATGCTCAATCAGGCCTCTTGCGGGTGGGGGCGCTAACTACAAGTGGTGCGACTAGTATTGTCAATGGACCTGGTGGCGACATTACCACTATCGGCAATGTCCTTAATACTGGTGGCGGTATCACTCTACAGACTTCAGGATTAGCTGCTAATGGCGGCCTTATTACTGTAAGTGGAACGATTTCGAAGACCGGTGCTGGCGATCTTAGCTTGCTTACCAGTGGTGCTGGCACTGCTTCCAATATTGTGATCAACCAGGCGGTCAACGAGTCCGGCTCCGGCAATTTAGTGATTCAAACTTCTGGAGCCAATTCAGACATTAGGATTAATAATGCCATTACATCTGATTTAGGCAGTATCACTTCGTTGACTTCTGGTTCTAGTGGCACAGCAAGCATTGATCTTTTGGCTGCTGCAACAGTCAATGGCCATAATCTCACGCTCGCTACTCCTGCACTCACCGTCGCTGCGGCTGCTTCTTTAACTGGTGCCAGTGGTGATTTGCAAATCTCAAGCAATTTGGCAAGCCGTGCTCTAAATATTTCTTTGACCGGGCCTACTGCCACTGTGCAATCAACGGCAGGCAATGTCAATTTTAACAGTGTGGCTCTGCCTGGGGCGATAACTCTCACCGGTGGAGCAGCTAACGGTATCGTCAGAGCCAATGGCGGTGCTGGCTTAATCAATCTCAATGGCGGGGCCGATGCCGTTGCTGTGAATGCCAATCAATTGATAGGCACGGTAACAGGTACTGGCACAACATTTACTGTAAGTAGTGGCTTAGTTGGTTCAAATTTAAATACTGGGGCGATCGCAGCCACTGGCAATATTGCTCTGACTAGTGCAGGCAATGTTTCAATTGCTTCGGACATCACAACTAGCGGCGGCAACATAGCGGTCACTTCAGGCAACACAGCGGCCAATCAAATTAGTTTGTTGGCAAATGCCGACTTGCTGGCCAGTAATAACGTCACTTTGACCACGCCTAATTTGCTATTAACTGGAGGCAACAACACAGTCAGTGCTACTGCTGGAGATGTAGCACTGCAGAGCAATACAGCAGGCAACGCTTTGGCCGTTACTCTTGGTAGTGGTGCTCAAATCAACGCAGCGACAGTAGGAACTGGTGATATTTTCTTCAATCCGACAACAGCCGGAAGTATCACAGTAACAGGAGGAGCTGCCAACGGTCTGTTGAATGCGGGCAATACAGTTTCGTTTAGAGGTGGGGCAGTATCAGCCAGTGTCAATCAGATTAATGGCCGGGTAATTTCAAACGGCACCAACACAACAGCAGCGGTTACCACAGCTACCGGCGACCTTCGAGTTGGCCCATATACATCTTCTGGGCTGACCTCATTTACTGCCAATGGAGTGGGAGCCGATATCATTACTACTGGCACGATTCGTTCCGGTGCCGGTAATTTAAGCTTGCAGGCTGGTAGTGGATCTGACGCCAATGTCGCGCTCAACAATGCTGTTACTAGTACCGGTACTCTTTCTTTAGCGTCTGGCGGCGGTAGCAACTCTAACATTACTGTAGCCAACGGCGTCACCGTGTCAGGGGGCAGCACCAATATCAATACCCCTAGTTTAGTAGTTGACGGAACCGGTGCAGTTCTTGCTGGCACCGGCAATCTTCAGATCTCAAGCAATGCTCCAGCGAATGCTTTGTCTGTTGCTTTGAACGGTCCTGGCTCTTTGTTGAGAGCTACGGTCGGCAATCTCTCTTTTAATACGGTGGGCACACCTGGCGCGATTGCCATTAGCGGTGGGCCAGTAAATGGAGTGCTGACAGCGAACAATGGTTCGGGCAATGTCAATTTCAACGGTGGTTTGAGCAATCCTGTCAATGTCACTGTCAGGCAAATAAACGGCACCATCACCGGTACTGGCACTCCTTTTGGTGTTTCGGTGGCTCAGGCTAGTGTCCTGGGGGATTTGCGACTGGGACCTATCACTTCGAACGGAGATCTTAATTTCTCTAGCCCAGCAAATATCATTGTGCGTGATGATCTATTCTCAAACACTGGAAGTATATCTCTCACTTCAGGTGGGGCTGCGGCTAACTCTATATCGTTTTCTGCCAACGCAGACTTGCTGGCCTCGGCCAATATCAATTTGACTACGCCCAATCTATTCCTTACTGGTGGCAATAACAGAGTTACGGCTACCAGCGGTGACATTACTATTCAGAGCAACAGAGCGGGTAATGCTATGCAATTGACTATGGGCGTGGGCTCGCAGATTAATGCGGCGACAGCAGGGACTGGCGATATATTCTTCAACTCCCTCACTGCAGGCAATATCTCAGTGACGGGTGGCGCAGCCAACGGGCTGTTGAACGCTGGCAGCACAGTGTCTTACAGTGGCGGTACTGTTGCCACTAATATCAACCAGATCAATGGCGCAGTTGTCTCAAATGGAGCCACTACCAGTACAGCGGCAGTGACCACTGCTAGCGGCGATCTTCAGGTTGGACCTTTCACTTCATCTGGTCTTACCAGTTTTACGACTAATGGAGCAGGAGCGAATTTGGTCACTTCGGGCGTCATCGATAGTGGTGCCGGAAATCTCACTTTGCGCTCTGGCTCTGGTGTTTCTGATGTGCGCATCGATAGTAATGTCACTACTTCCGGCGTTCTTTCAGTTGTGGCTGGCCTGGCATCAGGCTCTGACGTCACTCTGTCACCCAGTGCGGTGGTGAGCGGTGGAAGCACAACGATCAGTACTTCGGCTCTCAGTCTAGGAGCTAACGCCCAGCTCAATGCAACTACTGGTGCACTAACTGTCGACAGCAACGCGCCCGGTAATGCTCTAGGCGTGAGTTTGGCTGCGAACTCAACTTTAGTTGGCACAACCACTGTTGATTTCAATACAGCTGGCGCGGCCAATCAAGGGCAAACTACTATCAATGGTGCGGCTGGAAGTTCAGTACAAGCACCTGCCATCAATTATAATGTCGGCCCCAACAACTTGAACGTCAATCTTGGTCAGTTGGCTGGAAACAATAACATTCTTTCGGCTGTGGGTAATCCCACTGCTGTTGAAATTGTCAGCCAGAGCGGTGCCATCAACTTCGCCACGGAAATTAATACATCAAACTCCGCTGGCAACGGAGGCAATATTAACGTTGTCGCCAATGGTGGCAGTGTTGCCCTAGGTGGTTTTGACGTCAGCGCCACTGGTGGCGGTGCTGCTGGAAGTGGTGGCAGTATAAATATCAGCGGTTCTAGTGGAATTATTGGTGGCGGCAATATCAGGTCTAATGGCACTACTGTGGGAACCGTTAATGGTGGCGCTATATCGCTCAGTAGCAACGCAAATATTACAGTCAACACTCTTCAATCCTTTGCCGGGGCCGCAGGCAATGGTGGCTCAATTATTACCAATAGTTCTAACTTGAGTGTAGTAGGCATAGGCCCAGACGGCAACAGTATTTCGACATTTGCTACAAATGGCAATGGCGGCGTTGTCAGCGTTAACACGACTTCAAGCAATCCATTTATCGCTGGTAGCCCGATACCCAATGGCACCGCATCTGGTATCGCCTCAACCGGATTCAATAACGGTGGCCGCGTTACTATTGCCAGCAATGGCGCAACTGTAAATTCTTCAATATCTGCTAATGGCGGCACTGGGAGCGGTGGAGTTGTTACGATAGTGGCCAATAACCCAGCTAATACGAATCCGACATTTAATGTCAATTCACCAGTTTCAGCCGTTGGTGCAATTCCTAATACCGGTGCAGTGGGAATTGGTTCGGGAGCAGGTCAGCCGCTCACCTTGAACATTAATGGTGGCGGAAGCATCAATGCTGGCAAACAACTCACCATTGGAAATCTCAATGCCGTTACCGGTCTGCCATCCGGCCTACCCTCTGGTTTGCTCACAGTCACTCCAACTCCTTCAGCGGTGCTTCCTGCTGCTCCATTTAATACATCTTTGATTGTCTACAATGGAATTTTGCCTGCTCCTCCCGCTCCTCTGACGCCTATCACTCCTCTTTCTACTCTTACTCCTGGCACTACTACTTCGGTTACTGGGGGAGGATTTGAATTTGCTCCTTTCGTCGTGAGCCAACGTTCACTGGAGAATTCAGCGATTCTTGGCTTGCGCATACCAACAGACCTCACTCCCGTTTTTGATCAAGAGCAACTGAGCGCAGATATTAATCAAGAAAATGAAGAACTTGTGCGCAAGGCAAGAGTTGGCTCGCGGATGCTAATTAATGGTCAGACTACTTACAAGAGCAGCTTTAGCAAAGAGGATATTGCCAGATTAGCTGAAGATGGTATCGTTCTTCTCGGTGACACTAGTGGCAACAGTTTTGGTTTGGAGCAGGGCAACATGGTATTTGCTCCGGCGCAAGACATTGTTGTTCATGCTGGAGAGAGTACCGTTATCGTTCCTGCTGGGGCTGTGGTGTTTGTTATGAAAACAGCAGATGATCTAGCTGTTTTCGATTTGCACCAGCGCAAAGAAAGCGCTGTTCATATTGTCGCTGACAAGAAATTGATTACACTTGATCCGGGTAGATTGGTGGTTCTGAGCAAACAATCGGTGCGCGATTTTGAACGCACAGTTGGGCCTTATCGTTGGATTGGCTATCGTAATCCGAGGGAGGAAGATATAAACTCTGAACTAAAAGCTTTTGGTATGGATTTCTCTATCCCCTCTGCTATAACCAACGTCATTCCCCTCAAAAATATGCTGGCATCAGACAATCGTCTTGATCGCGTTACGATTGAAAAAGTGCTAAAGAACTCAGTGCTGTTAGGTGAGTTAACTAATGGGGCTGGACCTTTTCGCAGTGGATCTGACTTGAGTCAGTAGTTGGCCTGGGCAAGATTGTTTCGTTCTAAGATCGATAGCTTCACCAAGGTTTTGAGCGTGTCGCGATGGTTACTACCAAGAACAGCCTCTCTTATCCCTAAGGCTTTGGAAAAATGCGAGTGTGCCTTCTGCGTGTTGCCTAGCTTCTCTTCATAGCTACCTAGGGCAAAGTAGGAGGCCGCAACCTCCGGATTAACGGCTCCGAGAGTTTTTAGTCTAAGCGCCAATGCCTTTGTTTGATATTCGATAGCCGTAGAGTTAATCTCCTGACTTGAGTACAGTTCGCCTAAGCCGAAATAGCTTGCTGCTGTCTCAGGGTGATCTTCTCCAAGAATTTCTCTGCGAATGGCCAGGGCTTTGAGTAAATAGTCTTTAGCCTCTTCATACTTACTCTGGCACGTTCTCAGCCTGCCAATATTGTGCAGGCTAAGGGCATAATCTTTGCTGTGCACGCCGAGAGCATCTTTTCTGATCTTTAGAGCTTGAAAGTAGTATTGATTGGCTTTTTCAAAGTCGTTTTCATTGGCCAATACTACGCCAAGGTTATTTAGGGTACGTGCATATTCAATATCAGCACTACCAACGGTGCGGGCTTGAATTTCTAAAGCTCTTTCGAACAGGGCTGCTGCGTCGCTCCATCTGCCTTGTTTGAAGTAGAGAGCGGCAATATTATTCAATTCGGTGCCGACAAAGGCCGGAATATTTTTTTCGTTACTCTCTAGCTTGGAGAGTGCTGAAAATGATGACTGGCTGACTATCAGCAGTAATTTGTAATACTTATCTGAGGCTTTTAAGTCACCCAAATAGAAGTATTGTTGCGCAATATCGTTGATTGTCAAAACAATTATTGGATTGTCTGGTTCAAGGTTGGCCTGGTACAGCCTTAGTGCTTCGATTAGGAGTGTTTGTGCTTGGCAATATTTGCCTTGGGTGGTAAGCTGACCGGCTTGCTGTCGCAGCTGGTCGGCGTGCACTTTGGAGGCTGATTGAGTCTGACACACCTCAGCGCTCGTGCTCGCCGACTCATCCCCCTTAATATTGAGCTGATCCGACTTGTCACTGGCAGCTAGAGCAGCACAAGTGCACAATAGAGCTGACAGGACAGCTGAGAGAACAGCTACGCTCATTTGAAACTTTAAGCCTGCTGGTATATGAATTTTAATAACTGCACTTCTTCTCTAAATGAATAGTACTTATCGGCTAAACAGGCCAGTAAAAACTACCCTCACTTGAAACTGGTGAGGGCTTAAAATTGCTACTAATCTTCTCGTGACCAAGCATCGAGCCAATCGACTGCCTGAATTAAATATGACAGAGCTAGCTGGAGTTTCCATCCCCCTTTTTAGCTATTTGTTTATCACCCTAATATCCAGCCGCCTCACTCAGGGAGAGTGCGAACCATATGATCGAAAAACTAGAAAGCAAGCGAAGCGCCGTGTCCAGCGTCTTCACTCAATAGCAGACGCCCGTCTTGCATCTTTACTCCCACAGCAATATCTGGTTCAAGGTTAAGATGTGAATCAAGGTCAATATAGTCAAATAGACAACCCAAGGCAGCACCGGCAGAAATGGCGATGCTACTCTCACCCATACAGCCAATCATGGTCTTCAGCCCTAAAGCCCGACGCGTAGCCACCATCCGCAGTGCTTCACAAATCCCACCGCATTTCATTAGCTTGATCACGACTCCATCGCTGCACGAAGAGAGTAGCCCAACATCTGTAGAGAAATGACAAGATTCGTCTACAAAGATGGGCAGAACACGGTCTTTGTACAGAATTGGTAGCAGCGCTTCTTGACCAGCAGCAAGTGGCTGTTCAATAAACTCTACACCGCGCTCTTGCAGCCATGGCATCATTTGCTGAGCAGCCTCTAGCGACCAGCCACCATTGGCATCAACACGAAGAGCAACCCCAGGATATTTGCGCAGCACATCATGAATGGCCATGAATGAAGACTGATCTGCCTCTATGCCTTCTCTGGCACCGAGCTTGACCTTTAGCACTGTGCAACCAGTCCTAGAGAGTATCTCAGGCACTCGATCCCTTAAAACCTCAGGTGTATTTATGCCCACAGTAATGGAAGTCGGAACCTGCCAATTGGAGAGTCCAAGCACCCGATAAAGCGGTTCGCCTAATTTCTTGCCATGTAAATCCCAGAGCGCAATATCAAGACCGGCCAGAACAGACGGAGACATTCCCAAAGAGCGAGCTTTAAGCCAGAATTCAAAAATTGACACGGTGTCAGGAAGCACTCCAGCACTTGCAATTTCGCTGTGAATCGCAATAGTTCTACCTCTGCAGCTTCTGGCGAATTGGCACCGGTATCGCCATCGGTTGCGATCTCACCAGCCCCAACGAAATCGCCTTGTTGCAGCGTCAGCAGTAGATTTCGACTCTCTGTTATCAGTTCTCTGCTGATTCTAAGAGGATATCTCTTTTTCATAATGACTTCTTTTGTACTCAGTTTCATGGCACTTCCAGCTCAGAATTATTACGATCACTCAAGTATTATAATCAAGCAAATTCTGTTTTTTCAATCAGCATAAATAAGCGATACCAAGACGGCGATTGAGTTTGATAGTACTAAATTCAGGGTGGCCATAGGTAAGGTATACTGAGGCATTCTGAATGAGTCAATCCGGGACGTTGAAGGTTGGTAGTGCGGGTATATCTAGAAAATAGAGAATCCGGCGGAGAGCTTTTATGGAACAGCACTTGAAGGAAGTAATGCTCACTATTGCAGGCTTTGTCGGTGTCGGCAGTGTGATTTGGCTCTATGGAATTTGTATCCTCGGTGTTTGTCAATGTGCCTGCGGCCCGGGTAAGTGTGAATGCACCTGCGGATGTAAAAAAAATTGTCCATGCTTTTTTAAAGATAAGAGTGCACAAAGCGACCGAAATAAAAGAGGATATCGTGGATACTAGGCGAGTAAACCAGCTCCAGCGTCCGTCTGTCTTCGTTGCATCTCGTCAGCGCTGAACGTTTTGCATACACAGCGTAAATGCAATGCTGAATGATGGTCGCAGGTCTCACCAAACTGGAAGATGGCACGCCAATGGACTAATTCAGAAATAATGCACGCCCTGCGGTCTATTAGCAAGCAAATAAATTTTCTATTTGCTTGCTAACCACTTGATCGAATTGAGAGCCGCACGTTCACAAGGCCCAGTAAACTTACCAGAGTTTTCCAGAAGCAAAACTTGTTTTCCACTGATACTGCAAATGGTGCCAGATAATTGGTCTTTATCACCATATGTAGTGCCGAAATCTGGAAGGTTTTTTAAATCGCCGATTTGGGCCTGTGTAAACTCTTTAAAATTCAAAAAGTCTTGCAGTGACTTTGCCAGATGAATATGCCGAAGGTGCGTACATGGTTCACGAGCTTGGCTACCAGCCCCGATATCGAGAGCAGCCATTGAGTGCATCTACAGAATTGTCAGCAGATATGCAAAGTATTTTCATCGGGGGACTTCTCAGCGCGCGGCGTTTCGCTATAATTACATGCATAAACGGTGAGCACCCACCAATCAATAAGTTGAGTGCTTTGAGCCGAGGGGTTACGTGGAAACATCAGGTTGCGCAAACCGGAAACCGTAGCAATACCCGCTAACTGTGGATTCTGACTTGAAGCAGTAAGAAATATCGAGTCTACGCAATAGACTGTCAGACGATAGTAAAAAGACCACCGCAGATTTATCTGGGTGGTCTTTTTGTTTACTCGTGCTGGCCGACTCGGCATCAAAGCATAATCTCAGGGCTATGAGTCAGCGGTTATTGTGGCCCTTCCACAAATCGCCAAAAGCGTACTTCAATCCAGCATCCAAAAGCGCTTGAGACGAGGCATCATCGCGGCCAGCTTTAGGAGCCGTGTGATCGGACGGCCAACCAGACCAGGCTTTTTTGAAGAAATTCTCGTCGGCGCTGATTACTTGGCTGAATATTTGCAGCTCAGCGTTTGCCCTGGCCTTATCACCAGCTGGGAAGTTGTTGCTCAGTTCTATGTTGAATGGATTGCTCATGATTAACTACACCGGTGTGGGGATTTGGTAAGTGAAGCCAATTTATCTTTTAGTTATTACTGACTTGTGACAAAGGTCAAGCTTGTGCAAAGCCCCGTTCTTTCCAAACAACGAATTAGGCGCTATTCATTCTATTGAATTCACTCAATAATCACCGTCTCAGTCTGACCGCGACCAAATGTTTCGCTCATATACATCTCTTCCACTTTAGGCGGTGGCACGGTGAAGTGACCCGGAGTAGTGGCACGAATTGTGTATGTGTAATCATAGACACCGGCAGTTAAAAGCGATGTAAACGCCTCAGCCTGATGATCGCGCAAATTGTCGTGCTCATACCATTGGCCATACCACCACATTCTGGGGGCGGCTATTTCACCTGGCGCATCTTCATTTTGCCACGGCTGGTCGACACTGTCGGTGCGATTGCCCAGCAAAGCAGAGTTCACCGGCTCGGCACCAGCGGGAATTGGGTCGGCCATGGCCACGTGATATCTCGCTCCAGGTGCTTCGAAATGCACTTTAACTTTCACCGATGATCCGGCTTTAAAATGCCAGACTCCGTTATTGTCTTTTTGCACATCATCTTTGGCATCAACGGCTGAATAATTGCGGCTCACAATGAAGCCTTGCTCTAGCGGCTGCAAATTCAAGTTTTTCGGCACATAGTCGAGCCCCAATCTATAGTACAAACGACCAGGGCCTTCTTTATTGATCAAGATTTCGCTCGCTTGCTGTTGCAACAAAAAACTCATAGGAATTTGAGTCAATTTGCTATCGACAGTGCGGCCGGCAAATTTGTGATTGGCCACAAGCGTATTACCCAACCAGGTCTGGGCAACAAAATCAGGAGTTTGTTTTTCGTAGATTCTGAAATAGCGATCAAGCGCTTGCAAAATATAACCATTCTCTTGGGTGCCGTCCCAGACACCGTTTTTGCGATGAGCAAGTAGCCCTTTAACCAGCTTGGGAATCAGTTCGCTCTTTGGCTGGTCTTCCATTAGCGCTTCAAGAACAGCAGCATCTGTGCGGCGCGGGCTGGCGAAAATGCAGTAGTCCCAATCGCGGCCATAGCCTCCTTCATTGGCCGAAGCAGTAGATGCAGTCTCTTTGATCTGGCTTTCTATCAGCGACCGCAATAATTTAGCATCGCTGCTATAGGTCTGGTTTTTATCCAAAATCACCAGAAGCCACGATGCCATTTCCACCGAAACGTAATACTTCAATTGATCTATCGGTACTTCTTTGACGTTCAGGGGTTTTGACTTATTTCTTTCTTTGACAATCAAAACACGGTCAAGCAAGCGTTTGGCGCCAGATATGTCGTCATCTTTTTGTAGATGTCTTACATTGAGGGCACGCGCGATTACCGCAACTCTCACAGATTCGGCATAATCAGATGGAATAAATTTCTCAATATTTTTTAGATGATTCAAGGCAAAATTGAGAGCACTTTCATTTACAACATAATGCTTTTCCTTCGCCAGACAGAGCGCGCGGGTCACTTGTATCGACACATAGGGCCATGCTTTTGCCTCATTGGGTACCCACAATCCGAAGCCACCATTGGCGCACTGGCGTTTCTCCAAAACTTGAATATCGTTCTGAATGATGTTGTGATATTTCACCTTCTCGTCGCCTTTGAGAATGCTAAAGGCGGTCAGTGAATCTTCTAAAGAAAGCATGGCCAGAAGGCGAGAAGAAAGTTGTTCAGAGCACAAATACGGATAATCGCGCAGGAAAATGTAAGCATCGGTCAACGACTGCACAGCTGTACTGCTGGTTTCAATGGAAAGTCCACCGCGTTTTTCGTAGACATCATGCGGTGTCTCAATCTTTTGTAGGGCCACACCATTATCAACCACACCGTACGCGGCAAAGCTTTCTGAACTGGCGGGCACCAGTACAGGAAAATTGAATTCAGCGGCGTCAGACAGCTGGCCTGAAACTGCAGCGCACTGGAATTGTGCCTGACCTTGCCCGGTAGCAACAGTTTCAAAACGCACTTCAACTCTGTCATTGGCAGGCACAATCACCAGTTTGCCACCATTTTGAATCTGCGCATTTTCAGCGCGAATAGCAACTTCGGCTTGTAATTCATGATCTGTTTGATTCTGAATGACAACGGGCAGTTCGCAACGATCGCTCAACTGCATAAATCTCGGCGGAGATGGCTTAACCATCATCGGCATTTGCGCTGTCAAAACAGATTCACTTGAACCGAACAGATTGGTGTTACCAACTGCCACAGCCATGATTCGATAACGAGTGACATTGTCTGGCAGCCTGAAGACAACTTGTGCCTTGCCGCTGACATCAGTAGTGAGCATCGGTTTAAAGATTGCTAGGGCCGAAAAATTCTTACGTAGCATCATCTCGGGAACAGGGCCAGAGGCACCGGCGGCCTTACCAGCACTGATAGAGTCGTCCATTTCTTCCATCTCACGCGAATCTTGAAGTGCACCGCCGGGAAGCGGTGGTGGCGCCACCGCTGACGGTGGCGGGAGCGAGCTGAGATCGCTTCTAGGAGCTTCTTGAGGAAGTACGCCGCCAACCATGCCGCCGCCATCTTTCATATATCGTTGCGAGCCACCTTGGCGAAGCATGTAAGTTGCCTTAAAGGGCCGGTCTCTCGGTAGTACCGCATCTGGAATCACCGAATATGCGCGCGAATGGCTCTCGGATAATGGCGGTAAATCTTTGGGATAGAAGAAATCGATCGGGTCTTGCCATTTGTAATTTGACAGCGCAAGAACTGATTCATCCACAACAGCAAGTGCTACCTGATTGTCTGCAACCGGGTTGCCAGCTGCATCTTTGAGCTCAACATCAATAGTAGCTTCATGACCTGGAGCCACCATGTTTTGCGAAGCCCTGGCAGTCAACTTCAATTTACGAGCCTCAGGCGGCACTGATAAATCAAGGCTCGCTGAACCAAATGCGGTGCTTGAGCCTGCTAAAAATATCTCCACACGCACAATCGGATAGTGATTATCAGTAATCGGAATTTTGATAGTGCTCTGGATGTCATTCATCGCTAGCGGTGTGCTGGAAATGTTTCTATTTCTTGTGACAATCACTAGTCCACGCGCCGGCTTGAATGGGCTCTTAATCGCGATCTCAGCTACATCACCAGGTTTATACTCTTTTTTATCTGCTACTAATTCGATCGATTGAGCAGTGGCGAGCTTAGTGGTTTTCTTTTCAGGCATAGAAATGGTCGAGCGTTCTACGCAAGAATTTTTTCTGCCATTGCCGTCCACAACTGTCGCTGTACAGGTGAAAGATTTTGTGTTTTTGCCTAGTTGGAACTGCAGTTTAACTGGTTTGCTGGCCATTACCAGAGCATGGGTCTTCGAAGACTCTTTGTCATCAGTATCGAGCTCATTGATTGTCAAATCTACTTTCGCGCCATCTTTGACCTTGCCATCGAGATCGCAGGCGAGCACTTCAAGATTTACTGCATCGCCTAAATGATAGTCTGGTTTATCTTTCTTGATACCAACATATAAATCGGCCGGGTGAACAAGCAGGTTCATCGAATCAGACCAGCTCTGCCGATTAACATCTACCACGGTTGCCTGGCAGAGATAATTCATTGCCACTGGTGGCATTGAATTAAATTTGATTTGCACAGAATCTTTCCCGGCAGAATCTGTTACACCCTTAAGAGTTTTTTGGCCCTGATTGAAGTTGGGTAGATGCTGGTTGTCTTGAATCCATTGATAATAATCGAAGCCACGGGCAAAGCTGAAGTCTGTCCAGCCAGGAGGAGTGAAACCAGCCTCAGAAGGACTTACTGACCAATCAACATTTGAAGAAGCGAGAGATCCACCAACAAGATATTGCGCACTTGCAGTCAAATCAACGCTATCACCAACTACCAGTGCACTCTTCTTAACTGCTGTGAGCTTCATTTCAAACTCAGGCTTGCGGAAATCTTGAACCACAATCGACAGTGTATTCTCTGGATCCCAGCTTCCCTCCCGTTTTTTGTCCTGAGTCAGCTGGCCAGCCATCATCTGTATCTGCGCCGAGCCTAAAGGCAATTTGTCCGGCAGATTGATCTCGTAGTTGAAACCACCATTTCCATCGCTGTCGGCGAGGCCTGAAAGAATTTCCGTGCCTGTGCTGTCGAACACCTTATAGGTAACTTTGTTAGTCTTCGGAAAATCCAGATTTATACCACCGGTATTATTGTACGACAGCTGACGCAGCCATCCTTTTACATTGACCAATTCACCTGGCTTGTAAAGATTGCGATCGGAAACCGCATACCATTTCTGGCCCGGGCTAAGTTCATTAACAGACCAGGTGTAATGTGTTGGTATGTTAGTCGGCCAATTATTATGTTCTTGCGGGCCTAACAAGGCGGTGTCAGAGCCTCTCCTCGCAATCAGAACTTGCTCATCAATATTACCGGGCCTTGCTACGTTAGCTTTCCCTGTGCTATCGGTCACCACTTTCAACGGCTGGCCTGACAGTTGCAACTCCACGCCAGGCAAAGGCGACGCATCGCTTATGTTGGTAGCGAGAACTTCAAGCTCTTTGCTATTAAAAACATCAAGGCCTATGTCAGTTACTTCAACCCAAGATTTCGTCAAAACTGGACTGTCTTTGTCGATAGGCAGCAAATCGGCTCGCACCATCAAATGACCGTACTTACCAGGCAAATACTTTTTCAAATCTACGTCTAACTGGCGACCATTGGTGCCGATATCATAATTCTCGTTGTGCAATAGTTTTCCGATAATGTCCTCATCGGAATTATGTGCAGATTGCCGAAAACGCACATAATCTTTAGGCTCTACTTTGCGAATTTGCACACGCACACCCTTAGCTCCTTGAACCCATGCTGTAAACATGGGTAAACCACTGGCGGAGTACGCTTTGAGAGTGCTATCAGAATTGATCGATTTTTCTAGTCGACCGCTTTGCACCTGAGCAATACAATCTTCAGCTAATTTCTGGCCAAAGTCATCGGACAGTTCTTTCTTTACCTTTATCTGATAACCAGTCACAGCTTTGATATTGCCTTGCAAGGTCAAGCGATTACCGTTTATTGATTTAGTTAGAAGCTCAATCGAGGGACTGACAGAAATCAGCGAATTAGGATCATTATTCGTATCGATAGGGTTGGTAAATTCGAGCTCAATGTAGCCGTTCTCGCCAGCTTCAACGGTTGGAGCGGCACCACTTAATTTAAACGGCCCGTGAATTTGAACACTGTGATTGTCGGCGACGTGGCTTAAAAGCGGCCCTTCGGCAGAAGGCAGAGATTGTTCAAAAACAATGCTCACCCGCGAACCTTTGCTAAACGGAGTGACCGATTCAAACGCAATCCAGTTCTTAATGTCAGAGCTGGGGATGCTCTCTTTGACTTCGGCCGACCGGCCAAGCAACTGTTCTTTAGACAACAAACGAATAGAGTAATTTTGTTTGCCGGAACGCACACGCGTTTTCGCTAGAATCTGATTGGCATCTACTGCCTGATTAAATTGGGCAAAGAAGACCGGGGCGGTGCTTTGCGGCGCATCGGCATCTGTCGGTGGGCGTGGATAAAACCTGCCATCAAATGCCCCTTGCTGTTTAGCACCAACCTTAGGCTGGACTCGCGAAGACACGGCATAGAAGCTCGTCACTTTCACTACTGGAGTGGTGATGGTCCAATTACGAGCACTTGCAATTTTGTTTCCGCTCACTGAAGTAGCGGTACTGGGTACGGTAACAACATACTTGGTTGCTTTAGGAAAGCGACCGCCTTCTGGATTAAACAATAGAGTTTGACTGCCGGCCCATTTCCACGCACCTTTCGGTTGGGGTGAGAGGTTGACAAATTTTGACGGGTCCACCGCGGCCACTTGCGACATAGCTTTTAACGGCTGCGAAAACGTGATAGCCAGCTGAGTCAAATTGTCGACATTACCACTGTGGCTGATGCGTGACACCAGCAGCGGTGCCATAGATTTAATTTCTGGTTTGGCAACAGGCTTAGATTGGCTGCGATCAATTTTTGGTGGAAAGACTTCAATTATTTGATTGCCAGGAATCGGTGGCTTTACTAACGAATCTCCAGGCAAAATCATTTTTTGCTCAGGCGGTGCAGCAAGAGGGCTTAATTTGCTTAAAATTGCCTGCACCCGCTCTTCTGACAAGGGGGTCGTCGCTGCCACGGGTGCGGCTGAGTCGCGGGACTGGCCGGCGCTACTGATTTCAGTCAGCGTGTATTGCAGAGCGGGAACGTCCTGGCTGACGGCATAGGCCACCGGTAGCAAAGACGAACCGGGGACGGTCATTATAAGGAGCATAACCAATAGAAGCGTAAGCGCTCTGGAGACCGCGGCAAACGGCCCTCTTCGTGGAAACATAAATCCCTCGGCTCTGTATTGCGACTTATCTTAGGATAATTTACCGCTCAGAACGCGACTTCACCCAAAAGCTCAGCAATTGGCACAAGGTCAATGCCTGGCACTGTGCATAACTACATATACGAATGAATATACTCAAGGTGAGCATATGGTTCACGAGCTTGGCTACTTGCTGCCATATAAAGAACGGCCCTCAGGTGCACCTTTCGAATTGTCAGCAGATATACAAGATACTTTCATCGGGGGACTTCTTATTTCGGTCGACCTCGCTATACTTAATTGCATAACCGGTGAGCACCCACCAATAAATAAGTTGGGTACTTTGAGCCGAGGGGTTAAGTGGAAACTTCAGGTCTGCGCAGACCGGAAACTGTAGCGATAACCCGCTAACTGTGGATTCTGACTTGAAGCAGTAAGAAATATCGAGTCTACGCAATAGACTGTCAGACGATAGAATTTAGACCGCCGCAGATTTATCTGGGTGGTCTTTTTTTTCTTTGCCTCAGGAGAGACCTTGCCACAATCAGACTCCAACTTCATTCCCGGTCTTGAGCTCTGCCAGGCATTTTATACAGAAGCGGTCGAACCAATTCTGCGCAATGATTTTCCGCAAATACTCTACAGCGCCGCTCTGATCGGCAATGGATCAGAAGTCTTGGGTTTCGATTCGGAGATGTCTTCCGACCATGACTGGGGCCCTAGAGTGATGTTATTTGTTGGTGCTTCAGATCTAAATAAATATGCCCCGGCCATCAGTCGAACGCTAAGCGAAAAGTTACCACGACGTTTTCGCGGCTATGCCACAGAATACGCCACAACAGCTAGACCAATCGATCACAACGTAACTGTAGATTCCATCGCCGGATTTTTCGATCAATACATGAGATTCAATATCGAGAACGAGATGAGGCCGGCTGATTGGCTGACCATTCCCGAGCAAAAATTACTAGCCGTCACTGCCGGGCAGGTCTTTGAAGATAAAGTAGGTCTGCAGGATATTCGTGCAAAGTTCGCTTACTATCCGCATGATGTCTGGCTTTACTTGCTGGCGTCTGGTTGGACACGCATTGAACAAGAAGAACATTTAATGGGCCGAGCAGGAATTACCGGCGATGAATTGGGTTCTGCCGTAATCGCTGCCCGCCAGGTAGACAACATAATGCGACTATGTTTCTTGATGGAAAAGAGCTATGCACCATATCCAAAGTGGTTTGGCAGCGCTTTCAAAAACCTGCGCGCCGGGCCCGATTTATATGCCATTTTGCAAAAGGTTTTAGCGGCAGAAACTTGGCAAAACCGCGAATCGCATTTATCAAACGCTTATGAATATCTTGCCAAAATGCATAATCAGCTGGCAATTACAGAGCCGCTCGTGCAGACAGTAAGCCAATTTCACGAGCGCACCTTTTCGGTAATTAGCATGGGATTATTCTCTAAAACGATAATGGCAAAAATTACAAATGCAGAAATAAAAGCCATTGCTCAGCGCCCGCTCATAGGCAGCATCGATCAATTTTCAGACAGCACTGACATGAAAACTAACGCCAGCTGGCGCCCCGTGCTGTGTCAGCTATTTACTGATGAAAGCGTCGACGCATAATTAATCACTCAAAAAGTCGAACTGATAAGGCTCTGCGGCAGCCGCTTCGCCTTCGGGAACGGCAATGTGAATGCCGTCGAGCGTGTGCATCAGATAACTGGCCAGCGCCATCACCCGCGATGCCTGCTGGCATGTTATCGGCGCAGACTCCGGTATTCCTTTGTAGCGTTTAAAAAATCCGGCGAGCAAGTCGGAGATGCCATCATTCTCCAAAGCCGTGCTCTCGGCACTGAATAGCGGCCCTCCTTCAGAGCTGAAGGCGTGGCGAACCAGCTCTGCCCCAGACTCATTTATATTGCCGCTGGTTGAAAGCCGCACAGCGTCTTCTACTTCCTTCACTGCAAGCACAATAGTCATGCCATATTGGCCCAGGCCAAAAGGCCGCCAGGTGGAATGAAAAATGGCAGGATGTTGCAGCGCACCGATATAGTCACCGCAGGGTGGTTCAGGAATTACCGCCGCCATTTTTCGAAAGCTTGCCAGGCGCTCGAGCCGGCCGCCTACGATATAGGGAAATTCATCGAGGTCTCTTTCAAAATCATCGGCTTTCAAACTCGGCACAAAATAGACGTTCGATGCAAAGAACAAAGGCACCGACTCAGAGTAAAAGCATCCTCGAAGCACGTCCGAAGTCTCAAGCACCCATGCCCAATTTTGCCGCTTTACTTGCTCCATCATTTCGCGCGAGTTAGCTTTGGTCTGCAGCATGCTGCGACCCCCGGCAATGGTCTGTTCGATCGCTTGCTCTACCTTTTCTTTGGGTTGGGCCAAAGTCAATCCGATAGCCGGTACGGGCGGAAGTTGATTCATATTTGCCCCACTGCGCGATTTTGAAGTCTTAGCGTGAATCAGAGAATTCTATCATCGACTAAAAACGCCTGACTGTAGATAACTCTATATACAAATGAATATACCGAAGGTGCGCACATGGTTCACGAGCTTGACTACCGGCTCCGATATCGAGAGCAGCCATTGAGTGCATCTACATAATTGTCAGCAGATATGCAAAGTATTTTCATCGGGGGACTTCTCAGCGCGCGGCGTTTCGCTATAATTACAGGCATAAACGGTGAGCACTCACCAATCAATAAGTTGAGTGCTTTGAGCCGAGGGGTTACGTGGAAACATCAGGTTGCGCAAACCGGAAACCGTAGCAATACCCGCTAACTGTGGATTCTGACTTGAAGCAGTAAGAAATATCGAGTCTACGCAATAGACTGTCAGACGATAGTAAAAAGACCACCGCAGATTTATCTGGGTGGTCTTTTTGTTTACTCGTGCTGGCCGACTCGGCATCAAAGCATAATCTCAGGGCTATGAGTCAGCGGTTATTGTGGCCCTTCCACAAATCGCCAAAAGCGTACTTCAATCCAGCATCCAAAAGCGCTTGAGACGAGGCATCATCGCGGCCAGCTTTAGGAGCCGTGTGATCGGACGGCCAACCAGACCAGGCTTTTTTGAAGAAATTCTCGTCGGCGCTGATTACTTGGCTGAATATTTGCAGCTCAGCGTTTGCCCTGGCCTTATCACCAGCTGGGAAGTTGTTGCTCAGTTCTATGTTGAATGGATTGCTCATGATTAACTACACCGGTGTGGGGATTTGGTAAGTGAAGCCAATTTATCTTTTAGTTATTACTGACTTGTGACAAAGGTCAAGCTTGTGCAAAGCCCCGTTCTTTCCAAACAACGAATTAGGCGCTATTCATTCTATTGAATTCACTCAATAATCACCGTCTCAGTCTGACCGCGACCAAATGTTTCGCTCATATACATCTCTTCCACTTTAGGCGGTGGCACGGTGAAGTGACCCGGAGTAGTGGCACGAATTGTGTATGTGTAATCATAGACACCGGCAGTTAAAAGCGATGTAAACGCCTCAGCCTGATGATCGCGCAAATTGTCGTGCTCATACCATTGGCCATACCACCACATTCTGGGGGCGGCTATTTCACCTGGCGCATCTTCATTTTGCCACGGCTGGTCGACACTGTCGGTGCGATTGCCCAGCAAAGCAGAGTTCACCGGCTCGGCACCAGCGGGAATTGGGTCGGCCATGGCCACGTGATATCTCGCTCCAGGTGCTTCGAAATGCACTTTAACTTTCACCGATGATCCGGCTTTAAAATGCCAGACTCCGTTATTGTCTTTTTGCACATCATCTTTGGCATCAACGGCTGAATAATTGCGGCTCACAATGAAGCCTTGCTCTAGCGGCTGCAAATTCAAGTTTTTCGGCACATAGTCGAGCCCCAATCTATAGTACAAACGACCAGGGCCTTCTTTATTGATCAAGATTTCGCTCGCTTGCTGTTGCAACAAAAAACTCATAGGAATTTGAGTCAATTTGCTATCGACAGTGCGGCCGGCAAATTTGTGATTGGCCACAAGCGTATTACCCAACCAGGTCTGGGCAACAAAATCAGGAGTTTGTTTTTCGTAGATTCTGAAATAGCGATCAAGCGCTTGCAAAATATAACCATTCTCTTGGGTGCCGTCCCAGACACCGTTTTTGCGATGAGCAAGTAGCCCTTTAACCAGCTTGGGAATCAGTTCGCTCTTTGGCTGGTCTTCCATTAGCGCTTCAAGAACAGCAGCATCTGTGCGGCGCGGGCTGGCGAAAATGCAGTAGTCCCAATCGCGGCCATAGCCTCCTTCATTGGCCGAAGCAGTAGATGCAGTCTCTTTGATCTGGCTTTCTATCAGCGACCGCAATAATTTAGCATCGCTGCTATAGGTCTGGTTTTTATCCAAAATCACCAGAAGCCACGATGCCATTTCCACCGAAACGTAATACTTCAATTGATCTATCGGTACTTCTTTGACGTTCAGGGGTTTTGACTTATTTCTTTCTTTGACAATCAAAACACGGTCAAGCAAGCGTTTGGCGCCAGATATGTCGTCATCTTTTTGTAGATGTCTTACATTGAGGGCACGCGCGATTACCGCAACTCTCACAGATTCGGCATAATCAGATGGAATAAATTTCTCAATATTTTTTAGATGATTCAAGGCAAAATTGAGAGCACTTTCATTTACAACATAATGCTTTTCCTTCGCCAGACAGAGCGCGCGGGTCACTTGTATCGACACATAGGGCCATGCTTTTGCCTCATTGGGTACCCACAATCCGAAGCCACCATTGGCGCACTGGCGTTTCTCCAAAACTTGAATATCGTTCTGAATGATGTTGTGATATTTCACCTTCTCGTCGCCTTTGAGAATGCTAAAGGCGGTCAGTGAATCTTCTAAAGAAAGCATGGCCAGAAGGCGAGAAGAAAGTTGTTCAGAGCACAAATACGGATAATCGCGCAGGAAAATGTAAGCATCGGTCAACGACTGCACAGCTGTACTGCTGGTTTCAATGGAAAGTCCACCGCGTTTTTCGTAGACATCATGCGGTGTCTCAATCTTTTGTAGGGCCACACCATTATCAACCACACCGTACGCGGCAAAGCTTTCTGAACTGGCGGGCACCAGTACAGGAAAATTGAATTCAGCGGCGTCAGACAGCTGGCCTGAAACTGCAGCGCACTGGAATTGTGCCTGACCTTGCCCGGTAGCAACAGTTTCAAAACGCACTTCAACTCTGTCATTGGCAGGCACAATCACCAGTTTGCCACCATTTTGAATCTGCGCATTTTCAGCGCGAATAGCAACTTCGGCTTGTAATTCATGATCTGTTTGATTCTGAATGACAACGGGCAGTTCGCAACGATCGCTCAACTGCATAAATCTCGGCGGAGATGGCTTAACCATCATCGGCATTTGCGCTGTCAAAACAGATTCACTTGAACCGAACAGATTGGTGTTACCAACTGCCACAGCCATGATTCGATAACGAGTGACATTGTCTGGCAGCCTGAAGACAACTTGTGCCTTGCCGCTGACATCAGTAGTGAGCATCGGTTTAAAGATTGCTAGGGCCGAAAAATTCTTACGTAGCATCATCTCGGGAACAGGGCCAGAGGCACCGGCGGCCTTACCAGCACTGATAGAGTCGTCCATTTCTTCCATCTCACGCGAATCTTGAAGTGCACCGCCGGGAAGCGGTGGTGGCGCCACCGCTGACGGTGGCGGGAGCGAGCTGAGATCGCTTCTAGGAGCTTCTTGAGGAAGTACGCCGCCAACCATGCCGCCGCCATCTTTCATATATCGTTGCGAGCCACCTTGGCGAAGCATGTAAGTTGCCTTAAAGGGCCGGTCTCTCGGTAGTACCGCATCTGGAATCACCGAATATGCGCGCGAATGGCTCTCGGATAATGGCGGTAAATCTTTGGGATAGAAGAAATCGATCGGGTCTTGCCATTTGTAATTTGACAGCGCAAGAACTGATTCATCCACAACAGCAAGTGCTACCTGATTGTCTGCAACCGGGTTGCCAGCTGCATCTTTGAGCTCAACATCAATAGTAGCTTCATGACCTGGAGCCACCATGTTTTGCGAAGCCCTGGCAGTCAACTTCAATTTACGAGCCTCAGGCGGCACTGATAAATCAAGGCTCGCTGAACCAAATGCGGTGCTTGAGCCTGCTAAAAATATCTCCACACGCACAATCGGATAGTGATTATCAGTAATCGGAATTTTGATAGTGCTCTGGATGTCATTCATCGCTAGCGGTGTGCTGGAAATGTTTCTATTTCTTGTGACAATCACTAGTCCACGCGCCGGCTTGAATGGGCTCTTAATCGCGATCTCAGCTACATCACCAGGTTTATACTCTTTTTTATCTGCTACTAATTCGATCGATTGAGCAGTGGCGAGCTTAGTGGTTTTCTTTTCAGGCATAGAAATGGTCGAGCGTTCTACGCAAGAATTTTTTCTGCCATTGCCGTCCACAACTGTCGCTGTACAGGTGAAAGATTTTGTGTTTTTGCCTAGTTGGAACTGCAGTTTAACTGGTTTGCTGGCCATTACCAGAGCATGGGTCTTCGAAGACTCTTTGTCATCAGTATCGAGCTCATTGATTGTCAAATCTACTTTCGCGCCATCTTTGACCTTGCCATCGAGATCGCAGGCGAGCACTTCAAGATTTACTGCATCGCCTAAATGATAGTCTGGTTTATCTTTCTTGATACCAACATATAAATCGGCCGGGTGAACAAGCAGGTTCATCGAATCAGACCAGCTCTGCCGATTAACATCTACCACGGTTGCCTGGCAGAGATAATTCATTGCCACTGGTGGCATTGAATTAAATTTGATTTGCACAGAATCTTTCCCGGCAGAATCTGTTACACCCTTAAGAGTTTTTTGGCCCTGATTGAAGTTGGGTAGATGCTGGTTGTCTTGAATCCATTGATAATAATCGAAGCCACGGGCAAAGCTGAAGTCTGTCCAGCCAGGAGGAGTGAAACCAGCCTCAGAAGGACTTACTGACCAATCAACATTTGAAGAAGCGAGAGATCCACCAACAAGATATTGCGCACTTGCAGTCAAATCAACGCTATCACCAACTACCAGTGCACTCTTCTTAACTGCTGTGAGCTTCATTTCAAACTCAGGCTTGCGGAAATCTTGAACCACAATCGACAGTGTATTCTCTGGATCCCAGCTTCCCTCCCGTTTTTTGTCCTGAGTCAGCTGGCCAGCCATCATCTGTATCTGCGCCGAGCCTAAAGGCAATTTGTCCGGCAGATTGATCTCGTAGTTGAAACCACCATTTCCATCGCTGTCGGCGAGGCCTGAAAGAATTTCCGTGCCTGTGCTGTCGAACACCTTATAGGTAACTTTGTTAGTCTTCGGAAAATCCAGATTTATACCACCGGTATTATTGTACGACAGCTGACGCAGCCATCCTTTTACATTGACCAATTCACCTGGCTTGTAAAGATTGCGATCGGAAACCGCATACCATTTCTGGCCCGGGCTAAGTTCATTAACAGACCAGGTGTAATGTGTTGGTATGTTAGTCGGCCAATTATTATGTTCTTGCGGGCCTAACAAGGCGGTGTCAGAGCCTCTCCTCGCAATCAGAACTTGCTCATCAATATTACCGGGCCTTGCTACGTTAGCTTTCCCTGTGCTATCGGTCACCACTTTCAACGGCTGGCCTGACAGTTGCAACTCCACGCCAGGCAAAGGCGACGCATCGCTTATGTTGGTAGCGAGAACTTCAAGCTCTTTGCTATTAAAAACATCAAGGCCTATGTCAGTTACTTCAACCCAAGATTTCGTCAAAACTGGACTGTCTTTGTCGATAGGCAGCAAATCGGCTCGCACCATCAAATGACCGTACTTACCAGGCAAATACTTTTTCAAATCTACGTCTAACTGGCGACCATTGGTGCCGATATCATAATTCTCGTTGTGCAATAGTTTTCCGATAATGTCCTCATCGGAATTATGTGCAGATTGCCGAAAACGCACATAATCTTTAGGCTCTACTTTGCGAATTTGCACACGCACACCCTTAGCTCCTTGAACCCATGCTGTAAACATGGGTAAACCACTGGCGGAGTACGCTTTGAGAGTGCTATCAGAATTGATCGATTTTTCTAGTCGACCGCTTTGCACCTGAGCAATACAATCTTCAGCTAATTTCTGGCCAAAGTCATCGGACAGTTCTTTCTTTACCTTTATCTGATAACCAGTCACAGCTTTGATATTGCCTTGCAAGGTCAAGCGATTACCGTTTATTGATTTAGTTAGAAGCTCAATCGAGGGACTGACAGAAATCAGCGAATTAGGATCATTATTCGTATCGATAGGGTTGGTAAATTCGAGCTCAATGTAGCCGTTCTCGCCAGCTTCAACGGTTGGAGCGGCACCACTTAATTTAAACGGCCCGTGAATTTGAACACTGTGATTGTCGGCGACGTGGCTTAAAAGCGGCCCTTCGGCAGAAGGCAGAGATTGTTCAAAAACAATGCTCACCCGCGAACCTTTGCTAAACGGAGTGACCGATTCAAACGCAATCCAGTTCTTAATGTCAGAGCTGGGGATGCTCTCTTTGACTTCGGCCGACCGGCCAAGCAACTGTTCTTTAGACAACAAACGAATAGAGTAATTTTGTTTGCCGGAACGCACACGCGTTTTCGCTAGAATCTGATTGGCATCTACTGCCTGATTAAATTGGGCAAAGAAGACCGGGGCGGTGCTTTGCGGCGCATCGGCATCTGTCGGTGGGCGTGGATAAAACCTGCCATCAAATGCCCCTTGCTGTTTAGCACCAACCTTAGGCTGGACTCGCGAAGACACGGCATAGAAGCTCGTCACTTTCACTACTGGAGTGGTGATGGTCCAATTACGAGCACTTGCAATTTTGTTTCCGCTCACTGAAGTAGCGGTACTGGGTACGGTAACAACATACTTGGTTGCTTTAGGAAAGCGACCGCCTTCTGGATTAAACAATAGAGTTTGACTGCCGGCCCATTTCCACGCACCTTTCGGTTGGGGTGAGAGGTTGACAAATTTTGACGGGTCCACCGCGGCCACTTGCGACATAGCTTTTAACGGCTGCGAAAACGTGATAGCCAGCTGAGTCAAATTGTCGACATTACCACTGTGGCTGATGCGTGACACCAGCAGCGGTGCCATAGATTTAATTTCTGGTTTGGCAACAGGCTTAGATTGGCTGCGATCAATTTTTGGTGGAAAGACTTCAATTATTTGATTGCCAGGAATCGGTGGCTTTACTAACGAATCTCCAGGCAAAATCATTTTTTGCTCAGGCGGTGCAGCAAGAGGGCTTAATTTGCTTAAAATTGCCTGCACCCGCTCTTCTGACAAGGGGGTCGTCGCTGCCACGGGTGCGGCTGAGTCGCGGGACTGGCCGGCGCTACTGATTTCAGTCAGCGTGTATTGCAGAGCGGGAACGTCCTGGCTGACGGCATAGGCCACCGGTAGCAAAGACGAACCGGGGACGGTCATTATAAGGAGCATAACCAATAGAAGCGTAAGCGCTCTGGAGACCGCGGCAAACGGCCCTCTTCGTGGAAACATAAATCCCTCGGCTCTGTATTGCGACTTATCTTAGGATAATTTACCGCTCAGAACGCGACTTCACCCAAAAGCTCAGCAATTGGCACAAGGTCAATGCCTGGCACTGTGCATAACTACATATACGAATGAATATACTCAAGGTGAGCATATGGTTCACGAGCTTGGCTACTTGCTGCCATATAAAGAACGGCCCTCAGGTGCACCTTTCGAATTGTCAGCAGATATACAAGATACTTTCATCGGGGGACTTCTTATTTCGGTCGACCTCGCTATACTTAATTGCATAACCGGTGAGCACCCACCAATAAATAAGTTGGGTACTTTGAGCCGAGGGGTTAAGTGGAAACTTCAGGTCTGCGCAGACCGGAAACTGTAGCGATAACCCGCTAACTGTGGATTCTGACTTGAAGCAGTAAGAAATATCGAGTCTACGCAATAGACTGTCAGACGATAGAATTTAGACCGCCGCAGATTTAGCTGGGTGGTCTTTTTTTTGGCCCCTAGCGTATTTTCACCATTGTTCCTGGACCCCAGAGCCCCTAGCATGGGGAACCCCTGTAACATGGCAAAACAGTGAATTTGTGGGCTGAGACAAAGATTGCCGCTGAAATAGGCGTTGTAGCCACAGAACGCTGCGCCCCAGGAATTGCTGCCGCTTCGAAGCATCTGGTCGAAGAAGCCATGGCTCAAATTTTTAAAAAGCCCACCACTTTGGCAAAGGCCTTGCCGCAAATCAGCGAAGTGTTTTCCGCCCGCAACCTCCAGCATGGCGGGGCAGAAGTGCTCGATTATTTACCAACCTGTAATGCGTCCATGACGCCAAGTAGTTTCATCTGCGTTCCACAAATCTGCGCCACGGCAATGGTCAACCATGCTTTCATACAGACCTGTGAGAAGAGAGTTTATGTGCTTAAAGCCGCTCGTGAGTGTACCTAGAGGTAGTGCTACACCCTTCAAACTGATTGCTTTTTGAATGCGGTTTGTGGGCGTTCCGAAAAGATATTTACCCGTCAGAAAGTGCGTCCAAAGCGAGTTTCCAATTTCTGTTCTAGGGAAAAGTTTTGGTGGAAGGTCTGCTACTTTTATTATTTTTCCGAAGCAGGCACATCGCGAAACGGCTACCTGGCGCTTGTATGTGGTTTCTTCAAGAAATTGATGATACTAAATCAGTTTTGAATCTTTTGTTGCATCAAGGATTAAAAACTCTTTGCTGCAGCTCTGGCAGGAAGTCTGCGTCAGAGGCCCGATGATTTCCTCCTTTCGCGTGACAGCTTTCGGAATTCGACCGTGTCCCTCTGAATTAGGCTGCTGACCTCGCTTCCTGATATTCTTGCTGTTTGTATTCTCTAGTGATTTTTTCGCTTTAATGTCTTTTTTTCAGACTGTTCGCCGAAAAGGCGATTTCTCAAATACGTATTTGATTTCTCTAGATCCTGAATTCGGCGGTCTTTGCGCTTAATGGCGAGCTCGAGTTTTCGAATTTCGGCCTGTAATCTGTCCTCAACGTTGCGCACAGCTTTTGTGACTTTTTGCAGTTCTTTTTCAAGCTTAGCGAAACGTTCTTCAATTGTTAAAGCATTTTCTGAAGTACTTGTGTGCCGCTTGTGAGCTGGTTTTTGATGAATGCTGCGCGTTCGCAAATGATGATCCTACTTCGCTCAAATTGCCATCCTTGAGAACGCAAAAGTCGGTAAATTATCGCTTATCGGCATGACCTGCCCTGACCGAATACTGATACTGTTGGCGATCTCATCTAGTTTTTATTTAAGCGGCGCAAACAGTCTCCAGCTTTGATTTTCTGGTCTTAGCCAGCGGAGTGCCGGAGAGCCATACACCGAGCCTTGTAACGTTTGTTGCGAGTCCGATTAGCGTGTTTTGAAGGGCCATCTTTTTCGAGCCGATGTATCTTGAGATTCTGGCTCCACAAGTTCTCACCGCCTGGGAATCCGACCGTCTCCTCTTCACTAAAGCCTTCCAAGGCATAGCGGTAGCGTAGACGTTGATTGATAGCCTCAAATCCAGCCGTCTTCACACGTCCGCGTAAGGAAAGCTGCCCCAAAAGAATCACTGTCAAAGGCGGTGTTCGATCAAAATCGGTGTTGGTGAGTAGCCGAATATCTTCAAGGGTGTTGCGATCGAGCAGATGCGCCTCATCGACAACCAACACAACATCTTTGCCTTTCTCAAGCAGGTTGTCATTTAAATATTGGCTGATCGTCAACCTTGTATGCTCGCGCGACACACTGGCACGCAGACCCAGAGAGGATGCTAGTCTACGCCAGATGCTCGCCCCTCCTTGGTCTTGCCCAAGGTAAGCAACAAGATATTTGTTGGTCGGCAGTTCATCTGTCGTCGCCCCTACTGCCGTGCTCTTGCCGACTCCAGCTTCTCCCGTAACTATCATCATCGTTCTTTGCGCAATCGCTAATTTTAGTAACCGCCTCAACTCATTCAACTGAGTATAATTGAAGAGTTCATCCGAATTCAGCGATTTGCTAAACGGTATGGGTCCTTGCTCTTGCTCTTTTTCTACAGTTTTCGTCATGGTTAACTCCTTTGTTGATTTAAGCCTTGTTTAAGATGACTGCAATAACTGCGCAGATGTAAGTCCTTGCCCTTAGCGCTCACTACTTGCGCCAGCAGCAGCTCTGTTCGCCTAGCGGTCATTGGTGCGTTCTCAAAGAAAAAGGAAGATAAATAAGCCAACTCTTCCTCCGTCAATTCACGCTCTAGCAACCTTGCCGTCATAGCCTGAAATTCCGGCTCAACGGTGTCGCAGCTTTTGTTCGCCTCATACACGACTTCTACTTTCCGACCGGCAAACTCAGGGCTAAGCTGGTAGCTGCGATTGTTCAAGCGAATTGCTCCAGTGCGAATATGCACGGTGCGCGTTTCTCTCAACATCAACGCCCGGCGGATGTCTTCAGCAGTGACACGCTTAATCAGACCAATGTCCTCATCCTGTTTTCAACGCTGGATTGGCGTGAGCTTGCCCAGGGCAGAATGTTCCGCATGGTGATATTCGCGCGTCAACCAGGCAAACCAAAATTTGTTCAAGTCGTCTAAACTGCGCAACCCTGCATGCTCAGCTTCTTTGTAGAAGCCCGCTTTAATCGTTCCGTAACTTTTTTCAACTTTTCCCTTTCCAGGAGGATCGTAGGCTTTGCAGAACTTAGGCTCAATGCCAAGCTGACTGCAAGCCAGCTTCATCGCCCTTGAATGATAGATAAAAGCATTGTCAGCCAGCAAAATTTCAGGCTTCCCTCGCTTCAACATTGCCTTGCGAAAACAATCAATCAGGCTGGGTAGCTGCTCATCAAAATAAAATTCAGCATGAGGACAAACTCTCGTCGCATCATCAATGAACGAAATCAGCCGCGTCTGCTTGTACTCTTTCGGGTTCGTTGGGCTCGGAAGCCAGACACCAGCACTGGTATCAGCCTGCCAAAGCTCATTCGCATGCTCCTTTTGCCATCTTTGAAAAACACCTTTTTGACCCTGCACTTTTTCTTTCGGAACACCAAGATTGTTGAGATAACGATTCAGCGTAGTTTTAGCCACGCCACCAACATCAATCTTTTTAGCTCGAAAATGAGCCAAGATGCCCTTAATGCTCCTCGTCGGCAACTCCTTGCGCAGCACATACGCTTGACTCACCAAATCGGCCGGTATCGCTGTGTGGACACCCCTGTCGTTTCGCTTCAGACGCAGCAAACCATCGAAACCATAGAGCCTGTACCGGGCTATCCATTCTCTTAATGTGCGCTCAGCAACCCGCTTCTCCTGCTCATCTGGAGTAAGAAAAGTTTGACCGAGTATCTCTTCCTTTAACTGCCTCCGCTCGGCCTCATCAAGCCGACGACACACAAGCGGAGCGATCACACCGAAACGGAATTGCGCCCACTAAATTCTTTTGCCTTCTCTTGCCACTCGCTACACCCCACGCTGCTGAACTTTTTTAGCAGTGCCGGAAGTGTACAAAACATAGAAGAGCACGCGTCCCACCTTCTGTTGAGAGCGATTAGATATTTCGCGGCCAGTAAAAATTAGTTGCCGACTCTCGATGTTTTTCAAAAAATATGCATGCAATTCTTCCAGCACAATCTCGGAAACTTCCAAAACTACCTTCGCAAGCTCAATCAGGCCAAACAATCCGTTCAGCCACTCTTCTTTTTCTACCGACCTGGCTCGGTCAGCACTCGGACTGCTTGCCTCAGAAATCACCGACAGCCCCTGCCACGCACATCCAGCAAGCATGAACTCTTTTTGTAACTGACACTGCAGGCTGCTAGCCTTCTTTGCCAAGATCTCAGTCCAGCGGAAAACAGACATCCGAGCACAACCTGTATTCTCAGCGATATTTCGATAACTCTTCAGCGGCACCCCTACCGGTGCTGTGACATATGTTTCGGCAGTAGCCGCTACTACTTCAGCACTGTACCGCCGATAAGGCACCAGAAAGCTAAACAAGCACGAAACCACAAGGTCGCAATATCGACACTTGAATCTCTGGATTCTCAGCGATACAACCTCATCATTGTCCAAAACATCCCGACTATACGCGGTTTGCTTCCAAAAACAATCACACCTTCCGCACGCTGGGTCAGGACAAGTGCTCGGCCGAAGCACTTCATAATCTTTCCCAAAAATGCGATATTCCTCTAGCGTCTTGAAGACAAAAACCATTATTATCATAAAGGTGCACCTCTCTTTTATTTGTTGTTTCGCAACTACAAAATAAAGTGGGTGCACTCCTTTGTTAAATTAAATTTGTCCTGGATTGCCGGCGCCGTAAAACCCGAGTTTTACACTTCTCCGCCGGCTGAATACCTCGACGCATTACAGCTTAGCGCTGGGCAATTGAGAAAAACACCAGCTTCTACCGTCAAAGAAATAGATCGTTTGGTTTTTAGAGGTTTTATTCCGACTAGCGAGGAGCGCCGCGAAAAGCGAGCGAAGCAAAGTCTTTCATGGCGTCCGAGCGAAGTCGGACAAATCGGTTTAATACCCTTTATAAACTTCCTGCTACCTTTCGGGTAATTGGTCCAAAGTAGCCTGTGGCGGGCTTAATTCCCTTTGCAAATTGGAAGCGAGTGAGTGCGGCGCGAGTTGCAGATCCAAAAATTACTGTTTCATTGCCCGGTGATCCAGGACCCGTTTCAGCTACTTTAAAACCTTTGGAATTTAAAAACTGTTGAAGGATTTTTACGTCTTCCCCACGTGAACCAAACTCAAGGTTACTTTGAGGTATTTTCGTACTTACCACAGCCGGAGTTGGTGCGGGTATGGGTACAGATATCAAGGGAGGATTTTTTTCTACTGTACTTATTGGTTTTGAAAGATTATTCACACCTTTATAG
>ENA-ORBV01002018-ORBV01002018.1-microbial-mat-metagenome-genome-assembly--contig:-NODE-2018-length-43790-cov-18.056070_pt1 | contig 43790 bp, 41 predicted proteins | sample MGYA00237777_ERZ505514 | MGnify/ENA primary metagenome ERZ505514 (study PRJEB26160, sample SAMN06269048) | microbial mat metagenome | isolation source: Oligotrophic lake microbial mat | place... | reverse complement strand
CCTCGACGACTGGCTGCCGGATGTGTGGAAGACGAAACAGCCGCCGCGCGGGTGAGTGGGGTTCGATGAGCGGACACTCCGTTACGACGACTCTCATTCGGGGCCGTGCTCGCTGCCGTTGTCGTGAACGGCAGCGCTGCCGACCCCCCAGTGCTGTGCTCCCCGACTTGGCCGAACCCGCCGTGGTCGTACGGTTGTTGCGCGACCCTAGTGACACAGTACTGCTGCGACTTTACGCACAGCCCGCCCGCGTTTAAGCGGACCAAGTTCTGGACGAGCTGCCAAGAGGCCTGTAAGGTTCAATTGTCGGTATGCATCGCACAAGCCTGCTCCATCTATACAAATCATTATTACCGGTGCAATTCTGGCGGGTCGAACATCCCCTGTAGTCCCTGTGTCGAGTTCCCAGACGAGACTCATCCGGCAAACGAGGGATGCAAGCCATATTTCGCAGGGACTCCTGGACACCTGCCCTGCACGACGATGGATTCTCTGGATGACTTCTGTTACGGGAACGGCGTCGACTTTTGGATCACGGAGGTAGCGCAATGCGGCGCTCAGTGAGCAGTCAAGTCAAAGTTGCGTTCGTCATGACGATCGTCGCGACAGCGGCGACGGCGACGTTTTTCGCGTGGCCACGTTCGACGGCGATGAGTGACCCAGCACAAGCCGTCGATATCGTGATCCCCGCGCCAAACGGCAACGCAGAGCAGGCTGACGGCGTCATGATGCTTGAGGTATTCGTGTTCCCAACTGCGCAGCCAGACCTTGGAAGGAAGGCGAACTGGAACAGTGGCTTGGCCGCGCCGGCACTCAAGGCGTGGGCGGCCGCGAATGGCGCAAACGGGGAGGGGATAGACGTTAGGTCCCTGCTCGCGCAGTAGGATGGACGCATCCTGCTGCTGAAAGCGATAGCCGGCGATACTGGGTTCGCAGGATTCCCAGCGGGCTCCTCGCTCGACATCGCGGTCTACGCGAGCGTGACAGGGGGCATGGTTGCGGGTTTGGAAGAATACTCGGACTCGATCACGCTCCTCGACTGTCAGTCCGTCATGTATAGCTTTCGTTGACATCGCCGAAACGGTCTACGCGTTTGCGAGTGGCCCAGCTCAAGATTTGGCGGAGCGTGGCTTGATGGTGGAAGGCCTCGACTTTGTCACGAACTGACGGAGCCGAGTCCTTTCAATCGCTCCGTCACAGCAGTGATACGGATCGCGTTCGACCGCAGCATTTGAACCCTGACGCGCACTGCGTTGGAATCTGCGAAATCGGCGAAATCGGCGTAATCTGTGGAGATGCTCTTTGCTTGACGTTGCCTAACAGGGCGGTGGACGAAGCGTTTTCAGACCATTCGCAGATTCAAGCGCGAGCACGCAACACGAACGCCGCACGCTGGCACGGGCGTCGAGTGCCGCGGCTTCCTTGTGCGCGATACGGGCTCGAATCTGCGGATTATTCGAAGTGGTGGTTCGGAAGCGATGGACCTACTTGGACATCGCGTGATCCGCTGGGCGGCTCGAATGTGAGCAATGCTCAGGGTCGCGAGGGAACTCATCGAGAGACGCCCCCCGCCCCCCGCAACTCGACTTCTCGACAATTTTCCTTCGCCCCAGACTGCTCAGGCCCGTCCGGAGCGGGCGTCGCCTCGGATGAACCTTGTTTTGAACCCCAACCCGCCTCTCCGGTACGATCTCCCGCTTTTCCTCAACCCTACGAATCTCACCGAGCTGGCACGTTTCCGGCCCATTGACGATTCCGAGCCACCGGCGAATTGCCGGGGAGACCTGATGCGCATTCTCTCATCCGTCATCGCGATCGCTGCGGCGCTCGCGTGCCCGTGTTTCGCCCAAGACGGCGCTCCGAAGCCTGCGGCACCCGACGCCGCGCCGGCGCCCAAGGCCGCCGAGAAGCCGACCGCTGGTTGGACCGACGCGAACCGTACGCCCGACGCCATCAAGCAGGCCGAGGCGATCTTGGATGCCGCCGCGAAGGCGTACCAGGCCGCTCCGACGCTGAGCGAGTCAGTGTCGCTCAAGGTCGACATGGCAGAAGGAATGAGCAACGAAGAGAAGATGGAGACGGCGTATGCGAAGCCGGGCTCACTTCGTTTCGCGATGGATCAGGCGTCAATCATCGCCACCGATGGCATGGTGTACTTCATGCCGAAGGAACCGAAGGACAAGTTCGTCGAGCAGAAGATCGAAGGCAGTGTCAGTAAGACGCTCTCTGCCATGCTGCCCGGCTTTGCGATGCCGACGGCAGCGCTCGCGTTCCGTGAAGGCACGAAGACCGAGGGTGCGGTCGACGCGCTCGCTGGCCCGTTCCTGCAAGGCGCGAAGCTCGCGGGTTCCCGTTCGGCGAATGGCATCGACGAAGTGTTAGTCGCGAACGACACCGGCGAAGCGGTCATCATGTTCGACGGTAAGACGCATCTCCAGACCGGGACGAAGGCGTCGGTCACGCCGCCCGGTGCGCCTCCCGGATTCGTCGTCACCATCAAGGTGGCGGTCGAGAACACCGTGGCCCCAGAGCTCGCGCGCCCGATCACCTTCGAGAAGGGTGAACGCACTGCGGTGAAGAGTGTCAGCGAACTCGCTGGCGCGGGTGGCGGAAGTGAGCCTGAGATGAAGGTCAAGGTCGGTGACGTTGCTCCCACGGCGAAGCTCACGATGCTCGACGGCAAGGAAGTCGATATCGCAGCTATGAAGGGCAAGGTCGTGGTCCTCGACTTCTGGGCTACCTGGTGCGGCCCGTGCAAGAAAGGTCTGCCGCTGCTCGAGGAATTCGCCGTTTCGATGAAGGGGAATGACAAAGTTGCCGTGCATCCCGTCAACGTTTGGGAAAACGTGAAGGGTGACGATCGGACCAAGGCCGTCAGCACCTTCTGGGCCGACAAGAAGTTCACAATGACCACGCTGCTCGATCCCGAGTCGAAGTTCATCGAGGCCTACGGCTTCAGCGGAATTCCTGCGTTCGTGATCATCGGCCTCGACGGCAAGATCGCCGCGCTGCACGTCGGCTACGACGCGAACCTGAAGGACACCCTGACGAAGGAAGTCGAAAGGGCGCTGGCGAAGAAGTAAGCGCTGGCGAACTTGGAAGATACATCGACGCCCGGAGACGCCGCAGCTCGCGGCATCTCCGGGCGTTTGTTAGAAACCGGTTCCAACGCCGCTTCGCCACAATGCGAACGCACCGCTGATACTCAGCGGTGCGTTCGAGGTCGACTTACTTCAAGAGTGCTCGCCGCGTTACTTTCGAGCCCCGAGCAACTGCGCGATGCGGAACGCCATCTTCAGGCACTCGAAGTAGACCCACGCGAGCGTGACTAACAGACCGAACGCGAGGTACCACTCACCAGATTTTGGGGCACCACTGGTGAGGGCTTCTTCGATTCGTCCGAAGTCGAGCACCAGCCAGAACGAGGCAACCAGCAGAATCACGACATTGATGCCTAGACCGAGCCACGCGCCGCTGCCGCCATCCATCGCCGATTGCAGAGTGACGAACTTGAAGACGTGGGCCCAGCTCGGCACGAGCCAAGAGACGAGGAACGCCGCGAGGTAGACGAGTCCGATTCCGAGCGTTGCGCTGGAGAGCACCATCGCTAACGTGCGCGACGGCTTCACGATTCGCATGGTGTAGAGCAGCAACATCGCGGCGGTCACGCCGCAGGTCATGAGTGCTGCGGTGAGCGCGACTCCGCCCGGGAGACCCCGAGCGCTCTGCGCTAGGATCAAGTCAAGCATGGCGGCGACGCCGCCGAGTAGGAAGCCCTGGACGGTCGCGTACAAGAAGCCGAGTGCCATTGCGAGGCTTGGCTTCGCGCGAATGCCGAAGAAGACACCCAAGGTCACGACGAGCGCGACGAGGTTGATGGGCAGCATCAGTCCGGGGTTTGTTCGGACAACGCCGTAGCCGACTCCGCCGAGAGCTGCGGCAATGGAGACGAACATCGCAGTCTTGACCGCAACGCCGCCAGCGGTGGCGACGTCGCGCGAAACTGCTGATCCGAAGGCGTCTTGGAAAGCACGAGGAGAAAGGGCGGGATTTGAGCTTTGCATTGCTTGCATAGTTCTGGTCTCTAGAGAGTCTCCAATGGTCTCGGAACGAACGCGGGAGTGTATTCATCGACCCGGCCCGAGTCGCGTCATGACGCGCGGAGGGCTTGATCTTGTCGCGTCGACGCAGCCCGATCTCGCCGCGCTGTGGCCAGACCGCGAGGTCAAAGTGCACACACCCATCCGCCCGACCGGCGCGGGCGTCGCGCTCGGCCTGAGACACCGACCCCCGATCCGCTCGCGAGTGCGGGAATGTGCGTGGCCGAAGTGTTTTCGTGACAACGGTGGTGACGTGAAGCTGGACTCGCTCGGCAACTGGTACCGGGGAGCCATAGTGGCCAGGAGCCATAGTGGCCACACCCATTCGATCGTAACTCGGCGCTCGGCGTGTGCGGTTGAACGGCTGGCCGAGAGGTCAGTCCGCTGCTCGGCCTGCGCCTTGCGGCCGCATCTCCCGCCGTCGTGATGCCGGTTACGAGCAAGGCGACTGCGAAACGCCTTAGCCCGCGCGCACCGATCGCGCAGACGCTCGCTCGTCCGTTGCTGTTTCGCCTAAGTTTGTCGAGTGATTCCCTAATAGTGCGCCGTTCGCGGCGACACACTCGCGTCCGGCGGCGAGCGCTCCGCTGCCACACGCCGCGCCCGGGACGAGCGCCGCCACCGCAACGACGAACCGTCGGCCCGTATCGCGGGCCTTGCGCGCAGGTGCAGCCGCGCCTCCGCTGAAGCTGCCCAGCGGACTCGCGAGCCCGCGCGCCATCGCCGACTCGATTGCCGCAAGTGGAACGCGCACGAGATCGCTGAGCCGCGCGTCGCCCGCGCCTCGCGCGGACTCGAGTAACGCGAGGTCCAGCTCCGCGAGCGGCCTGGGTGTCGACGGTGCCACCACGCCGTGCTTGTCTTCAGACTTCACTCGTCCGGCTGCGTCGACCTCGGCGATGAACGCGGCGCGAGATGCAGTGGCAGGTGACGGGTTTCTCTGGATCGAATATATGTTTATGCGGAGTTGCCGTGACGCGAGATCATCAACGACAAGATCGCGCGAACTCGAGAGTGGTGACTTTTTTCTAGTGTGGTTCGGCGCAGGGGTGTGTCCGTTACGTGCTACGCGACACGATTAGTCGATTGGTGAACGCCCCTCTGTCGCGCAGCGACAGAGGGGCAGAGGAGCCAGTCCAAGCTCAGTCCGCCCCACGTTCGTGGACACCCAGTTTGGCGAGCATTCGCGCCACGAATGATCCAGACTGATTTGCACGTGTGTGTCTACGATGGCCTGCGCGAACGACTCGCGAGGATGTCGCACGCCCGCGAGTGACGCAGATCGCCTCGCGAGGCGATCTGCGTGACTGAAGTCACGGCGGTCAAAGGCACAATCCGAGAAGGAAGCCTTGGCGACGGCTCCGCGAGATGGGAGAATCGCGGAACGTTCCACCACGAAGGTGGTTTGAAGGTGTGGGTTTGAAGGTGTGTGTCTTCTACGGCTTCATTCCTTCGCGAGCTATGTACTGCGCGAGGGCCAGACGTCGCTGGCACTGTGGCGTCGCAGGAGGATTCGGGACTCGGTGGGTGTGTGTCGCCGGCCACCGATGGCCGACCTCGAACGGCACCCGCTCATTGAGCGATGCCTCGCCGATGTAACTGAGAAAGTCCGGCTGCGCGAACGGTGAAGCTGCCAGACCGAAGCATGCGCTCACAAGTCCCTTTGTCAGGAGAATGTGATCCCCGGCTTGGCCGGGGACCGCTAAGGCCTGCGGCTGCTCATCGTCAATGATGGAAAACTCAATGCTTCGCTGGCGCAGCCGGTCGTCCGTCATGTTTTCCATGCAGCCAGTGATCGCGGACGAGAGGATTTCCCGGACGGAGCGGAAGATCGGTTGGTAGAGCAGGCCCAACTCCTTGTCGTCGACGATCGATGTGCCGAGATCGTTGACGATGCCACGGTGTTCGTCCGCCACGTTGATGCCTTGGACGCGCATGCTTTTCCTCGCTCTCAGTTTCCAAGAAACGCCACCATCCATGTTGGCACGGTTCTCGTGTGGGCTGAGCGTTCCGAAGACCCGCTCACGTTCGTTCGTGACAGCCTGTCGGCGAGTCCGTTCTCTCCCTCTTGTAATGCATGATAACATCCGTTATCATGCAGGAACTTGACAGCAGGGGGCCTCACGCAGTAGCCTCAAAACGACCGAATCAAGGAGGCACTCATGTCCATCAGTTTCAACATCCCAGCCAGCATCGAGACCCAGCTTCGGCGGACAGTTGCCAATCTCGACTAGGCCGCCAAGGAAGCCTTCTTGGTTCAGACCTATCGCCTCGGCCACATCACACTTCCCGACCTCAGCCATGGTCTCGGCCTCGACCGCATTCAGACTGAGGCCCGGCTGAAACAGTTGGGCATCTTCGAGGGTGCCGTCACGCTTGATGACCTCGAAGCGGACCGCCTGACCCTCGACCGGCTCTTGGGTCCGGCTCGCTGATGCTCGTCGTCGTCGCCGACAGCTCGCCCATCAACCATCTTGTCCGGCTCGGACGCATCGAGCTTCTTCCACAATTCTTCTCACAGGTCGTCGTCCCGACCCAGGTCGCCGACGAGATGCGGCAGCCCGCAACGCCTGAAGCAGTCCGGGCATTCATCGCATCGCCGCCGCCTTGGTTCAACGAGCGAGCGCCATCGAGCGTTGAGAAAGTGGCTGGTCTCGCCGAGGTCGACGACGAGTGGGCCGCAGGACGCATCTACCTCGACCTCGCCCAGAAACCGGAATAACCCCAGAGCCCGAACGACCTGCCGATCACGTCACCAGATATGCGACACCGCAACTTCCGATGATCCCTCAACAAAAATTCATCATCATCGTCCGGGGAACTCGCGACAGGCGGAAGTTATGAATTTACAGACGAGATGTTGCTTAACCTCTCGTTGAAGATCGGACGACCCTTTTTCATGGCGGTCTGAGCTTCCTCCAACCGTCCGACGACAATGAGCCCTTCTCGGCGGATCAATTCCCGCACTCCGGCGAGCTGATCGGTGATGCTTCGCGTCTGCCGATCCTCGACGTCGGTCGACTTTCTCACGTAGACGAAGTAGCGAAGTGGTTTTTCGTGTGACATATGATGTGTACAAAAATGATAAACGTAGTCCATGCGGACCACGAATCTAGTGTATCACTGCGCCATGAGGCGCGCCAAGTGTCCAGCTGTGCGCAAGCCGTGTGGCTCGCACTACGGCGCAGCACTGCGGTTAGAGAAACGCCGAGAGCGCGCTGCTCTTGGGCTTGTTGGCAGCGATGAGATCGACCCCTGAGAACAGGTCGGTGCCCGCCGCGCGAACATCGATGTCGGACGCCTCGCCGGGGCCACGCGTTTGCAGATAGGCTGCTTCGGGCTGTTCGCGCAGATGTGCAGCCGTTCGCGGTCGAATGAAACGCAACATGTGTCCGCGTGGCCCCATCGAGGCGAATACATGCCCACGTTGACGGACAGCGGCTGGCCAACGGTTTTCAAAGACATGCGTCAACCCTTTCTGGTTCGTGGTGTGGCGAGAATACCTGTTGTTTCCGTGCACGACCGGACGATTCGATGGGAGGCATCGCGGCTGGCCCTGTCGCGGTGAGCGTGGCGGAACTCAGGCAGGTCGAACGGTTACTCTCGAAGGCGGACTCCCAGAAGTGTCGGCAGACGTTCGGACACTCTGGTTCGAATCTCGGTTACTCCACAGCACTCGACAGGTGAACAACAGGTTTCACCGAACATTTCCGCGTCGCCAATGAGGCGACGCGGTTTTGTTTTTGGCAGAGCACGTTTGCTCCGAGCCGCACTCGGGGGAGACGGATGCGCCCAAAGACGGGTGGCCGCAGCGAGGCCAACCAAGTCACGCCTGAACCTGCGCGGTCGCCGCCGCGCGCCGCCGTTCGCGGCACCCAATGGCCAGGCGGCGTCCCCCCACTGGCTGAATCCTGAACGTCATGTCGTGGGCGGCTCTGAGGTCGCCTGCGCGTCACGAACAAGCCTGTGCCAGGAGCGCTTGCCGCACTGCGGACACGTCATGAAGGAGAAGGTGAGTGACTGGCTGGCCTTCCAACGGATACCGCCCAACTCCCAGATGGACCGCGCGAACCCGCACGAACATCGCATCTTCCACGAGCGTGACTCTGCCTCCATGCTCTTGGCCCACCGTCGGGGAAGAATGCGAACGAAGAGCTTTTGTAGAAGTGACATGACGGGTTGTGCAGGCTAACGACAGGCGAGCTATGCCGCAGGCGCGCGCGGCGCGACGCGAAAGCCTCGCAGTCAGATACCCACCGGTGTGGGCTGCATGGCCGGGAACGTCAGTCCCGCACTCAGGGCAAAGGTGCAGTCCCGCAAGCAGATAGCCGCAGGTCGTGCACGCGGCCGGAACTTTGATGCTCTTGAGGCAATCGGCGTAAAGCTCCAGGTAGCCACAATCGGCGCAGACGCAAGCTGACAACGTCGTGGTCAATTGGCCGCTGAACACTGCGGCGTCGGGCTTCCGAAAGGTCGGTACCGACAAAGCGCCGTTGTCGACGCGGTCAATGGCTTTGGCATCGGTGATGACATCGCTCGAATCACACTTCGGACATGTGTTGGTGCGCTTCATGTTGTTGCGGAATTGCTCCGTCGAACACCTGAGAGCGATGCCGCACGCACGTGCGGCCGAGGCTGAGAGCCTCGAGATGCGCGTACCGCCGCACCTGCGAGTCGGCATAAGCGCTGCATTTGGCGGCTTCTTTGCAGCCGCTCAGAAACAAGATGCGGATCGGGGAGACGAGGTGGCGACGGGAGCAGGGCTACTCGATAAAAGACCGCGCGAATCGATTCCCCCACCCGGCGGCGGCAACCATGAATCTGCGGCGCGTGCCAGATGCCGTCGAGATCCGGCTTCGAGCGTCCAGCGGCAGTATCGAGTGATGCGCCATCGAGCGCGAAGTGTTCCATGGCATCGAAAGGCACAGGCCCGTTGGCACGGCTGCGCATCCGCGCGGCGCCAACTCCGGTCACCCCGAGATTCAACGCGATAGAGGGAGCGATCACGATGATGGTGATGGTGATGATGATGATGACCAATCTCGGAATCCTGCCTGGCAACTGGACCGAGGCGGGGGCCTCCGGTGCCGCACGCCTATGCCGGACGACCGCACTGGACCGTCGCTGACATTGCATCCCCAACGCCCGCCCGTGTAGCATCGCACCGTGGATCCGCTCTACCTCGACAACAACGCAACGACGCGCCCCTTGCCCGAGGTGGTCGACGCGATGCGCATCTGTCTCGAGCGCGAATGGGCGAATCCGTCGAGTGTGCATCGCGCCGGTGTCGAAGCCCGTCGCCGCATCGAACTCGCGCGAGAGTCCGTCGCGCGGCTCATCGGATGTCAGGAACGGGAGCTCCTCTTCTGCTCTGGCGGAACCGAAGCGGCGAATCTCGCGATTCTCGGAACGCTGCCGGCCGAGGGGAACTGGCTCGCGGCCGGCGCTGCTGCGCCGTCGCGCCGCGTGCTCGTCACCAGCCGTCTTGAGCACAGCGCCGTCCGCGAGACCGCCGACGCCTGGTCGCGCCGCGGCGGCGAGGTCGTATGGACGCAGCACGCAGACGGTGGACTCATCGATCTCGACTGGCTCGCCGCCACCCTGCGCGAGCGATCCGACGACGTCGCGATCGTCTCCGTGATGTGGGCGAACAACGAAACCGGCATCATCCAACCGGTCGAGCGGATTGGCGCGCTGTGTCGCGAGCACGGCGTCCGCTTTCACACCGACGCGACGCAATGGATCGGCAAGATGCCGACGGATGTCGCATCGATGCAGATCGATCTCCTCTCGTTCGCGGCGCACAAGTTTCACGGGCCCAAGGGCGTCGGCGCGCTGTATGCGCGGCGCGGCATCCGGCTCGAACGGCAGATCATCGGCGGTCCGCAGGAACGCGATCGGCGCGGCGGAACGGAAAACGTCCCCGGCATCGTCGGCATGGGCGTCGCCGCCGAGGCTGCCCGGAACTGGCTTGGCACCTCTGAGCGCGGGCGACTCTCCGGGATGCGCGACCGACTGGAGAGCGAACTCCTCAGCCGCTGCGCCGATGCATCGGTCAACGGCGTCGACGTCCCGCGTCTGTGGAACACGACGAACATCGGTTTCGCGAAACTCGAAGCGGAAGCGATCCTCCTCCTCCTCTCCGAACGCGGCGTCTGCGCGAGCGCGGGGGCCGCATGCAGCTCCGGCAGCCTCGACCCGTCGCCCGTGCTGCTCGCGATGGGAATTCCCGCAGCGATCGCGCATGGTTCGATCCGCCTCTCGCTTTCGCGCCTCACGACGGACGGCGATATCAACCGTGCGATCGACGTGATTCCCGCAGCGATCGAGAAGTTGCGTCGCGGCGCCGCTGCGCTCACTTGAAGCTGCGTCAGCGTCCAGCGCAATCAGAAGAGATCAACACAGAGAGGCACAGAGGCCAGCCGGAGGTCACAGAGGAGGCGCGGACCGTAAACACTGCGGTGAATCGCTGACTGAAGCAGAGAATGCATAGGGAGGATGAGGGGATGATCGCAGAAGCCGCGCCTCGGATTCCGAACCCATTCTCGCCGCGGTCGCGCGCGATCCGCCAGACATCCGTGCCATTTCTGTGGCCCTCTGATTCCTCTGTGTCTCTCTGTGTTGAACTCCGTAATCCCTTGACCGCAACATTCACCGGTCGTTTCGACGCCGCGCGCGATACGCCTAACGCCGCGCGCGATACGCCTAACGCCGCGCGCGATACGCCTAACGCCGCGCGCGATACGCCTTGATCAGCGCGTTCGTGCTGCTGTCGTGCTTGAGCTCCGGCTTCGCCGCCGCAAGCTCGCCGATGATCTTCTTCGCGAGCACCTTGCCCAGCTCGACGCCCCACTGATCAAAGCTGTTCACGTTCCAGATCGTTCCCTGCACGAACACCTTGTGCTCATACAGCGCGATCAGCCGTCCGAGCATGCGCGGCGTGAGCGCATCGCACAGCAGCGTGGTGCTCGGCCGGTTGCCTTCGAAAACCTTGTGCGGCACGAGCCACATCGGCACACCTTCGCTCGCGACTTCCGCCGCTGACTTTCCGAACGCGAGCGCTTCCGCCTGCGCGAACATGTTCGCCAGCAGCTGATCATGCTGATCGCCGATCGCGTTCGTGGCTTTGCAGAAGCCGAGAAAGTCGCACGGCACGAGCCACGTCCCTTGATGAATCATCTGATAGAACGCGTGCTGGCCGTTCGTTCCTGGCTGACCCCACACAACGGGACACGTGCTCCAGCCGACACGCTTGCCACCGAGTGTGATGAACTTGCCGTTGCTCTCCATTTCCAGCTGCTGCAAGTACGCGCTGAAGCGCTGGAGATACTGACAATACGGAAGCACCGCGAGATTGCCGGCATCGAGGAAGTTCGTGTTCCAGATGCCGATGAGCGCCATGAGGACCGGCAGATTATTTGCGAAGGGCGCCGTGCGAAAATGCTCGTCCATGTCGTGGAACCCTACGAGCAGTTCGGCGAAACGCTCCGGCCCGATCGCGATCATGGTCGACAGGCCGATCGCGGAATCCATCGAATAGCGGCCGCCGACCCAGTCCCAGAAACCGAACATGTTCTTCGTGTCGATGCCGAACGCCGTGACCGCCTCCGCGTTCGTCGACACCGCGACGAAGTGCTTCGCAACCGCCGCCTGATCTCCTTTGAACGCCTTCAGCGACCAGCGCCGCGCGGCCTCGGCGTTGCTCATGGTCTCGAGCGTCGTGAAGGTCTTGCTGGACACAATGAATAGTGTCGTCGCAGGATCCAGATCGCGCGTCGCCTCGGTCAGATCATTCGGATCGACGTTGCTCACGAATCGGACGGTGAGTCCGCGATCGGTGAAGCTGCGCAGTCCGTCATACGCCATCGCCGGGCCAAGGTCGCTGCCGCCGATGCCGATGTTCACGATCGCTGTGATCGGTTTGCCCGTGTGCCCGAGCCATGTGCGGGCGCGGATCTTTTTCGCGAACTTCGCCATGCGGTCGAGGACCTCGTGCACCTTCGGCACGATGTTCTCGCCATCAACCGTGATGGTCGCGCTGCGCGGCGCGCGCAGCGCGACATGCAGCACCGCGCGATCTTCCGTCACGTTGATGCGCTCGCCGGCAAACATCGCCCGCGTCCGCTCTTTGACGCCCGCGTCCTGCGCGAGCGCGAGCAGCGCGCGCAGCACGTCGTCGTTGATGCGCTGCTTCGAGCAATCGACAATCATGCCGAGCGTCTCGACCGAGTAGCGTGCCTGTCGTCGGGAATCTTCCGCGAAGAGTTCGCGCAGCGTCGTCCGCTCCAGCGATTTCGCGTGCGCGGCAAGCTGTTTCCAAGCGGCCGATGCAGTGGGATCAAAGGATGCGACGGCAGGCTTCGACTTCGATTTCGATTGGGCTTTGGGGGAGGCTGACCGCGGCGCCTTCTGGCGCGGCTTCTCCGCCATCGCAGTGCCCGCCGATGCCTTCGACGCCGATGCCTTCGACCGAGCCGCCACCCCGACCGCGCGCGTTCGCTTCGCCACGAGTTGACTCCAGTGTGTGTGCGAGGACTCCCAATCCGGGGAACCCGGTCGGGCAGCGTACCCCCGGCAATTCGACAGCGTGGACTTGGAGCGCTCCGGTACGTTCGGCCACGGCGTATCCTGCGTGTCCGGACCCTCGCGCGATTCCGTTCTCTCCTCCCCGTTCCCCAGTCGGAGTTCCCTCCATGACAGCACCCAGCCGCTCGATCGTCACCGCCCGTCTTCATCAAGTCGGCCAGAGCCTGTGGCTGGACAACATCACGCGTGCCATGCTCGATTCGGGAACGCTGCAGAAGTACATCAACGACCTGTCCGTGACCGGACTCACGAGCAACCCGACGATCTTCGAGAAGGCAGTCTCCGGTTCCGGCGACTACGACGCACAGCTGCGAACGGTGGCGGCGCGCACGACCGATCCCGAAGCAATCTTCTTCGAGCTCGCAATCGCAGATCTCACGCGCGCGGCCGATCTCTTCCGCCCCGTCCACGACCGCACGGCGGGTGTCGACGGCTTTGTGTCGCTCGAGGTTTCGCCCAAGCTCGCCAACGACACGGCAGCGACGATCGCGCAGGCGAAGTCGCTGTTCGCGAAGGCGAATCGCAAGAACCTCTACATCAAAGTGCCGGGCACGCGCGAAGGCGTCCCTGCGATTGAAGAGCTGATCTACGCCGGCATTCCGATCAACGTCACGCTGCTCTTCTCGAAGGAGCAGTATCTGGCGGCGGCCGACGCGTACCTGCGCGGTATCGAACGGCGCGTCGCCGAAGGCAAGTCTGCGAACGTGAGCTCCGTCGCAAGCCTGTTTGTTTCGCGCTGGGATCGTGCGACGTCGGCCGCACTTCCGCCGGCTCTGCAGAACAAGACAGGGATCGCCGTCGCCCAGGTCTGCTACAAGGAATATCTCGACCTCATCAGTTCGTCGCGCTTCCTCGCGCTCGAAGCGAAGGGCGCGTTCCCGCAGCGGCTGCTCTATGCGAGCACCGGCACGAAGGATCCCGCGTTGAAGGCGACGATGTATCTCGAGGCGCTCGCCAGTCCCAACACCGTCAACACGATTCCCGAGGAGACGCTGCTCGCGTTCGCGCAGCAGGGAACGCTCGGCGATCTCGTCCCCACGAACGGCCTGGCGGCGCAGCGTGTGCTCGATGAAACGACAAAGGCCGGCGTCGATCTCGCAGCCGTCGCCGAGAAACTGCAGCTGGAGGGACGTGACTCGTTCATCAAGTCGTGGAAGGATCTCATCGCGGTCGTCGAGAAGCGAGCCGGCGTGCTCGTCACCCGCTGATACGCGCTTGAGCGCTCCGTAGCGCCCTCCGGGCGCACACTCGCTCCCGGATTCCCGGGCGTTTCGGAACGCATCGAGCGCGCGAGTCATTCACGATGCGCGAGTACACTTGCCGTCCATCATGACTGGACGCGCGATTCATCCTGATTACATTGGCGAACTCCGCTGGCGCGGACTGCTGCATCAGACAACCTCGGACGAGATTCCCGCGTACCTCGCGTCCGCTGCGCGCACGGGCTACGCGGGATTCGATCCGACCGCAGACAGTCTGACGATCGGCAATCTCATTCCGATGATGATGCTCGCGCACTTCCAGCGCGCGGGCCATCGGCCGATCGCGCTCGTCGGCGGCGGCACGGGACTCATCGGTGATCCGAGCGGCAAGAGCGCCGAGCGTCAGCTGCAGACCGCCGAGCGCATCGAGGCCAACGTCGCGTCGATCAAAGGCATCTTCGCGCGGGTGATGGACTTCGACACCACGGGCCCGTCGCGGGCGGCCGTGATCGACAACAGCGAGTGGCTCTGCAAGCTCGGTTTCGTCGAAGTGCTGCGCGATGTCGGCAAGCATTTCTCGGTGAACATGATGATTCAGAAGGAGTCAGTAGCCGCGCGGCTAAACACCCGCGAGCAGGGAATTTCCTACACCGAGTTTTCCTACATGATTCTGCAGGCGTACGACTTCCTGCATCTTCATCGGCAGCATGGCTGCACGGTGCAGTGCGGCGGCAGCGATCAGTTCGGCAACATAGTTGCGGGCATCGATCTCATTCGCCGCGATGCGCACGGCGGCGATGCGCACGCCTATGGCATTACCGCGCCGCTTGTGATGAAGGCGGACGGCGGCAAGATCGGCAAGACCGAAAGCGGCGCGATCTGGCTGAGCGCCCATCGAACAAGTCCGTTCGCATTTCATCAGTTCTGGCTCAATGCCTCAGACGCGGACGTTCCGAACTTTCTGCGCTGGTACACGTTTCTCGATCGCGACACCATCGAGCAGCTCGATCAAGCGACGCGCGACCGTCCCAACGAGCGGGCGGCACAAAAGACGCTCGCGCGCGAGGTGACGCGCACGCATCACGGCGAAGCCGAGATGGCGCGGGCTGAAGCTGCGGCGCAGGCCCTGTTCTCCGGCGAAGTGCGGGCGCTCGACGGGCATCTGCTCGGCGAAGTGTTCGCTGAGGTCCCGCGCACGCAACACCCGCTGACATCGCTCGACGGCGCGGGCGCTTCGCTGCTCGATCTGCTTCCGCAGACCTCGCTCGCCACGAGCAAGCGCGAGGCGCGTGAGTTCCTGCAGGCGGGTGCGGTCAGCGTGAACGGCGAGAAGGCCGGGCTCGACCGGGCGCTGACGAAGACGGATCTGCTGCACGGCGGACGCATTGTGCTGCGTCGTGGAAAGAAGCAGTGGCATGCGACCGAGTGGGCGTAGCGCGTGGCCGCACAGCGATTCGGCCGCTCAGCGCTTCGGCGAGGTGCGTTCTTTAATTGTCAATCCGATGGACGGTGCTGTGTCCACGCTCGCCCCGATCTGGAGCACGGTGACATCGGGCGGCATCATCCATAGCTGAATCGGCTTGCGGGCTTCGCGCTTGGCGAGGTCGTCCGCGGACAGATGCACGAAGGCGAACACTTTCGCCCGGCCCGCTTCGAGCGCTTCAATCGTCTCGCTCGGGCCGGTCACCTCGACATCACGCAGGAACTGGTCGTCCGGAACGATCTCGACCAGGAAGCTCGCGAGATCGGCGGGCGGGCCGGCGATCTGCACTGGCACGAGACGCAGCACCGTCGTGCTCGAGCGGGACTGCAGCGTGAAGGCGAGAATCGCGGTGTCAGGAACCACGCGAATCAGGTGCGAGTGCTCCGCAAGCGCTTCGGGAACGCGGAGCGGAACGGGGATCCCTTGCCGGCGTCCTGCTTCAAACTTGTTGGCTTCGGCCGTCGCCAGAAACGCCTCGACGTGCGGATCGGTGCCGAATCCGCCCATGTACGCCTTTGGCACGGTGACGCTCACAGTGGGGACATCAACAACGGTGTCGCCCATGAGCTGCACGCCCGGGATCATTGGAATCACCTTCGCGGTGACCGTCACGGTCTCCAGCACCTCGATGGGGAGTGTCGAAGGACTGGCGTTGATCGCAGCCACCCCGAGCGATGTCAGCGCGTCGGAGCGCGCGAATGCGTTCGCCACGTCGACGGTGTGCATCCCGGGTTGCGACGGCACGCTCGGCCGTCCGGTCGTCAACTCCATCACCTGGCCCGACAGCCGGTCGAACGCGCGCTCAAGGTCGCGCCGAGAGCCTTGCAACTCGAGCTCCACCGGTGTCGTCTCGGTCGGAATGACGAGCAGACGGTCCGGATCGTTCGCCACGATGCGGACGTAAATGTTGATCCGGTCCGTTTCACGCGTCTGGCCCGCGGCCCAGAACCAGATGAGCAGCGACACAACGGTGACGACGGCGATGTTGGTGAGCAGGGGACGCAGTCCTTCGGGACTGTCGCCAAGCGGTTTCATGCAGCGTCTCCAGACTTCGCGCCGCTGATGTTCGCGGTACCGGTTTCCGCGCGGCGACTGTGATCTTCCGGAGCGTCCGTTGCAAACAGCGTGAGCAGACGGTCCTGGACAGCATCGCGTGCGATCGGGCCCGAGAGTGACCCTCGATGCGCGATTCGGATCGAGCCCGTTTCCTCGCTCACGATGACGACGATGCAGTCTGTGTCGACGGTCGCGCCGAGACCGGCGCGGTGGCGCGCTCCCAGTTGCGAAGGGACCGAACCTTCTTCCGCGAGCGGCAGCTGCATGCCCGCGCACCAGACTCGGTCGGCGCGGATCACCGTGGCCAGATCATGCAGGGGATTGTTCGGCCAGAAAATGCTTTGGAGGAGGCTGGCTGAGATCTTGGCGTCGAGAACAGTTCCGCCTTCGGTCAGGTTGCCGATCGGTACGGTTCGCTCGACGACGATGAGCGCGCCAAAACGGCTGCGGCTCAGAAAGTCAACGGCCTCGGCAATCTCCTCCGCAAGTGTGCTGGCATGACCGCGCGTCCGGCCAAAGAGCCGCGTCTGACCGAGCCTCGACATGGCTTGGCGGATCTCGGGCTGAAACACGACGACGAGGGAAAACGCGAGCAGCACAAGCACCTGGTCGGCGAGGAATCGCAGCCGACCGAAACCGTCGCCGCCGCTTCCTCCACTGCCCATCAGCCGCACGCCCAGCGCGAGCAGTCCGATCACGAGCGCGAACCCCTTCACCGCACCGGCCCCGCGGGTGTTGCGGAGGAAGCGGAGCGCCATCCACACGCCCGCCCAGATCACGCCGATCTCCAGCGCAACTTCGAGAGGGTTGTAGCCGCGAAAGACCGTGTGAAAAAGGCTGGACATCAGTATGACCGGTGCCGCGCCGACGGCAGCGCTGCGGAGTATAAGCCCCTCCGTCACATGCTCGCGGGCGACGGCTTCGGCTCTCTTCGATATCGCCGTTATGATCGGGCACGCATGAGCCGACTCACCGGAGCTTACGACCTTGGCCGCGCGACGGGCGTATGCGCCGCCACCGGCATCCCGCTCGCGCAGGGAGCCTCGTGCGTCATTGCGCTTGCGGACGCTCCGACGCTGGAGAGCTCCAACGCGGGGACGCCGAGCGGCATGTTTCTCCGTCGGCTCGAGTATTCCAGTGACGCGTGGAATGCCCTGATCGCCGCGGGAACTCCGCCGGAAGGCCTCTACTGCTTCTGGCGCACCACATGGGCGGGAGGGCAGCAGCGGAAGATGCTCGTGGACGACGAGACGCTGCTTGACATCTTTCATCGCCTGGACTCGGACGAACGGCCGCAGCGGATGGCGTTCCGATTTGTTCTGGCCCTGTTGCTCGTGCGCAAGCGGCTGCTCCGCATGGTCGGCCATCGGCGCGACAAGACGAAGGACGGCGGCGATCGTGAACTCTGGCTTGTCATTCCGCGTGGCAGCGAACCCGGGACCCCACCCATTTCGGTCGTGAACCCGCGCCTCGGCGAGGACGACGTCCGCGAGATCGCGGCGCAGCTCGGGGAGATCATGGCGGGCGACATCACGGCAGGGGAGACCATGGCGGATCCGCAATGACCCGCCTTCCGCACCGGATTGTCGCGGCGTCGCTGCTGACCCTTTGGCTCGCAGGCGGAGGGTGTGCCGGTGACGGACCTGCTGCCGAACGTCCCGCGTCCGAACGTCCCGTGAACGAGGCGCTTCTTGGCGGCACGTCGCCAGCAGAAGCGCCCGCTCCACCGTCGGGCGCCGAGCCCGAGGCGCTCACCCTCGCGGCGAGTCGGCAGGCGACGCGCCTGCAGCGACTCAAGATGCTGGAAAGCCGCGGCACAGTGGAGTTCCGCTGGACCGAGGAAGGGCGCAAGCGCTTCGAGCAGTGCGATCTCGATCTGTACCTCATGCTGCCGGATCGCTCGGCCTTCAACCTCAAGAAGCTCGGCGAGCGGTACGCCTGGCTCGGATCGAGCGGATCGCGGTGGTGGGTCTTTCGCCTGAAGGAGTCGCCATCGTCCGTCGAGGTGCACAGCTGGAACGCGACCGCCGATACAGACGGTCGCGACATTTCCGTCATGTCGCCCCGCTCGATTCTGCAGCTCGCGGGACTCGTGCCGATCGTTCCTGAATCGACGACGACCGTGCGGGAGGACGCCGCGTCCAAATCCGTGATCATCGAAACACCCGGTGACGCGGTCACCGGCGCACCCGGCGCGCGCTGGACGCTCGACTCGTTTACGTCGCTGCCTCGCGTGGTAGAACTGCTCGACTCCGCAGGTGTCGTCTTCGCCAGCGGCTCGATGCAAGATTATGTGAGCGCGCCTGTCGAAGGCATGGGCCCGGGCGACTATCCGAAGGTGCCGTCGCGCATCACGATTCGCCGCGCTGACGGCAGCGGTCAGATCATGCTGTCGCTCGACAGCCCCACGTGTCGCGTCGTGCGGATGAAGGACCGTTACTTCGATCTGGACGCGTTGATGGTCGAGTTCCAACCCGACGACGCGACGTGGCGCGAAGGGTCCGCCGCCGTCCCGACGCCCGCTCCGGCAGCTCCGTAAACGCAATGCTCCGCCGAGTCATTCCCACCATCGCGGCCGCGATTGCGTTTCTGCTTGTCGCAGGCGGAAGCGCTTCCGCGCCTGCACCCGCACCTGCAGGGGTGGCGATGAAGGATCGCCTGCTGGGCACGGCGTCGACGGGGAACAGCGGCACGCACATCTGGTGGCTGCAGCGGTCGAAGCAGGCGGTTGAACTGTTCCATTGCGGATCACAGACGCCGACCGCCGCGCGGCCGCTTGCCGAACATCTCTCCATGCCGGAAGCGATCGCGTCGCATGGCGACAGCGTGTGGCTGGTCTTTCCCGCGAGCGCTGCCGATCCCGAGCGCCGCGGCGTGCTGTCGCGGCGAGCTCATTGGAATCCGGCGACGAAGCTCTATTTCAGCGTTCCGCCGAGCGGCGACATTCTGCCCAGCCTGCCTGCGGACGGTGACCTCGTCGCGCTGGCCGCCGACGCAACGGGCCCGTGGGCGCTGATTGCCGCGTCGCCGGCCGAGCGCCTCGGTGTGCGGCGCGAGGGAGCATCGGCCGCGACCGCGCGAGGGGCGACGCTCCTGCACCTCGACGGCAATGCGTGGGTGCCGGTCGAACTGCCGCCCGAGGTGCGTATCGCGAGCAATCTCGCTCCATCGGCCGGAGGAATGCAGATCCTCGCACCGTCCGATGACGGGACAACGGTTCGCGCGCGGCGTGTGGACGCGGAATGGACGGTCGATCGCATTCCCGTGCCGTTTGAACACGCGCGCACCGTGACGACGTGGATTTCGACCGGGTCGCCGACCGCAGAGCGGCACGCGGTCGTGATCGATGACGACGGGCATTCGTCGCTGAAGTACTGGCGCGATGACCGCCTGCTGTCGTGGGCCACGCTGCCCGACGATGCCAGGCCGTGGTTCGTCGGAGGGACGCCCGATGGTGCCGTCGTCGTGCGGAGTCGCGACGGTGTCGCCGAAGTCGCGCGTATCGCCGCCGCAGCAACCGAACTGGGACCGTTCGTTACGCTCATCCCGCCCTCGTTCGGCCCCGGCGGCTGGATCCACATGCCGCTCCTAGCGATGCTCGTGATGTCGGCGCTGCTCGCAGTGGCGTTCGTCCGCGCGATGTCCGCCAATCCGGACGGTGACGCGGACATCAGCACCGCCGACCGGCCGCCGCCGCTGCCCATTGATCGCCGCATCGGGGCGCTCCTGTTTGACCTGCTCATCCCCGCGCTCGGCGTGATCATTCTCTTCCGCGTTCCGGTGCTGGATCTCTTTCTGCTCCCGTCGTGGACGCTCGAGATCGAACGGGCGATCCCTTCGATGCTCCTGATCGGTGCGACGTGCGTGCACACGTTCGTCACGGAAGTGCTTTTCGGGACGACCTTTGGCAAGCGGATCGTGGGCGGCGTGGTGCTGAGCGCCGACGGGTCGCCGATGCGCATACGCCAGGCGTTCGTCCGGATGGTGTTCAAGGCGCTGATTCTGAGTGCGCCCATTCTGGGAGTGCTCATTCTGCTGCAGCGAGACCGCCGCTCGATCAGCGACATCATGGCCAAGACGATCGTGGCGGACGCCCGCCCAGATGCCCCGCGCGGTGAGTCCGCGGATGACGACGATGAGTCGGTGTGACCGTTGGACAGCTCCCCCCGTGAAGCCTGTCAATCTTTGCCGGTTGAATGAACGAGGGCGGAAATGGCTTGTCGCTCGTGCGTTCCCTTGCGGTAGCGGACCCTGTCAACGTCCGTTCATGCGCAAGAGTGGCGCAGGCAGTCAAGCGTTTTTGGCCGACCGACCGATACAACCTACGGCGTCGCCGGGCCTCTGAGGCCGGTGCCGTCAGATTGCGCGGCGAATGGACTCGTCGCCCGATCGTCCGCCCTACTCCCCCGACGGCCCGTGGCCTGACGGAGTGGGGGCATGAGTGGAGCTCATGACAGACGGTCCCGTTCAACCTCCTCGAAGTTTGAAGCCCCCTTCGCTGACGACCCCCGAGCCCGGCGCACCCGTGCCCGCAAAGGTGGTGCCTGCGCCTCCGGTCGACGACGGCAAGCTCAGCTGGCGCGATGTCTGGCAGCTGCCGGCCGTGCTGCTCGCGGCTGGACTCGTCGGGGGAGGCGTGGTGTACGTCGCCAGCCTGCCGCGCGACAACGACTTCTCCGGGACGCTCGATCAAGTGGACGAACTGCTGGCTTCGGGCCACCTCCCCGAAGCGAAGGGAGTTCTGTTCGACACGATCGCACCGAAACTGGAACAGGCGTCCGATCTGGACCGGGCGCGGTTTGAGGCGACCACGGCGGACTGGCTCGTTGCGGCGCGTTCCGGCGTGGGAAGTGCAGCGGCTGAAAATGACCTGCAGATTGCCGCCCGTTACGCGAAGGCGGAGGAGCAGGGGTTCGAACTCGATCGAGAGCGGCTTCTGCACTGGGCTGCCGCACTCGTGCGCGTCGGACGCACCGAGGAGGCGCTGGAGAAAGTCAACAACGTCAAGGCCGAAGGCAACGAGGTCGACGTCCTGCGCAATCGCGTGCGCCGCATGGTCATGGATCGTGCATGGGAGCAGGCGATCAAGGATGAACGGCCCAACTGGGGAGAGATCCTCGTCGGACTGGGTACGTTCCGCGCGGATGCATCGGTGACGCTCGCCGACGAAGCATGGACTGCGGCGCGGCAGGCGGAAGCGCGGCTCGCGCTGGACCGCCCCCGCGAAGCTGCGGACAGGCTCCTCCTGGACCTGCGGCGCCTCGAAAGCGCCACGGCCACCGATCGCGGCAGCATTCCCCCTGAGGCATATGCCGAACTCTCGTCCCTGCTCGGCAGGGCGTACGCGGCGCTCGGCGATATCGATCTTGCCCGCGACAGTCTCGAGCGTGCCGTCGCGATGTCGGACGGAAAGTCGATCGCCAAAGGCGAAGCGATCCTGCTGCTCGGACAACTCGCGCTGCAGCGCGGAGATCTTGACGAAGCTGAGCAGCGGTTTGGCAGCGTGCTCACGGATTACTCGGGCGAAGACTGTTATGTCCCCGCGCTGCTTGGCCGCGCCGAGACTCACGCAGCGCATGGCGACAACGTCGAAGCTCTCGATGACTACAGGACTGTTCGGACGAAGATCAATACGGTCCAGACACGGCGCGTGACGGCGCAGGAAGTGATCGGCAGCCTGATCGATCGTCACGACGCGTTGCTCGTCGGCGGCGATCTTGAACGCGCTCTCGACTATGCGAAGCTCGCCGCTGACTTTCAGCCCGGACGACCGACGCCTGCGGAACTCCTGCTTCGGCTCGCCACCACAGGGCGATCGCTCGCGGACCAGCTCATTCAGGGTGAGGATGCGCATGATCCCGAATACCAGGCAGTGGCTGCACGCCTGCTGAAGTTCTCGGCAGGCTGGTTTCTCGAGCACGCGAATCATCCGGACACCGCGCGGGAGAACGCCGACGGCTGGGCGGAGTCGATGTGGCTCGCCGCCGACAGTTTCGAACGTGCGGGCTGGAGCGACGACGCGATGCGCTCGTTCCGGCAGTTCATCGAAGCGCGCCCCACTGGCGACCTGCGCCGCGCGGAAGCGATGTTCCGCGTCGCTGCGATTCTGCACGCTGAGGGCGCGATCGGCGAAGCGGCTGCGGAGTATGCCCGCGTCATCGACGAATTTCCCACGAGTCCGCTCGCGAGCCGCGCCACGGTGCCGCTGGCGCGGTGTCTCGACGCCACCGATCGCCGAGCCGATGCGATCGCGCGGCTCCAGGCAACCGTGGATGGAACACTGGGCCTGAAGCCCGACGCGCAGGAGTTTCGGGACGCGCTGCTGGAGCTCGCCAGGCTTGTGGTGGCAAATGATGAGCTTGCGCGCGGCGCCTCGCTGTTTGACGAGGCGTTGCGCCGCTATCCGGACGACCGGCGCGTCGCGGAGACGCGCTTCCTGCTTGGGGAGTGTCGGCGGGGACTGGCGCGCAAGCAGTCGAGGCAGCTGACCGACGGAGCGCTGTCGCCATCGCAGCGCGCGTCGATCGATGCCCAGCGCGTCACCGATCTTGAGACCGCCCGCGCCGAGTTCGAGCAGGTCGTCCTGGCGCTTGACTCCCGCGTGACCGGCTCCGGACTGAATCGCGATGAGAGCAAGCTGGATCCGCTCGAGCGCGATGCACTGCGGCTCGCGCACCTCTACCGAGCGGACTGTCTCTTTGATCTGGGCCGATATCGAGACGCCATAGATCTGTATGAGATTGCCGAACGGCGCTATAGCGATTCCGCTGTCTCAATGATCGCGCTCATCCAGATTCTCAACGCCTGGCATGAGCTTGGTGACTACGAGCGCGCAGCGACAGCGCAGCGCCGGGCCGAGCTTCGGCTCCTGCAGCTTCCGGACGTCGCGTTTCTTGAAGCAGGATCGATCTTCAGCCGTGATGCGTGGGAACGCTGGCTCAAGAACGCGCCGCCGGGAACGCGCATCGCATCCAGCAATGGTGCAAGCGACGACAACGGCATGGGCCGACGATCGACTCCTTCTGCGGCGAACGCTGACAGGGAAACTCCCGAGTGATACTAGCAATAATAGTAGTCGTACAAATTTAAGGAACGAGGCGCCAACGATGACTGTGTACAACACACCACTCTCTCCCACCAATCCAGTGCCAAACGGTCAGGCGGACGCGGACAGCAGCGCCGGCCTTTGGGCATGTCGGCTCACATCGGTCCTTGACGAGCGGGCGCGGCTGCTTGCGGAACTTGACGCGGCAAGCTCGCGGCAGGGGGCGATCATCGAAAGCCGCGACACCACGCTGCTGTTGGAGCTGCTGGCGGGCCGGCAGAAGATTGTTGATCGCTTCGTGGCCGGGCAGCCTGAACTGCTCGCGCTGACAGATTCGTTCGAAGACCGTATCGCCGCGCTCACGCCGCAGCACGCGAGTGAATTGCGCACACGGATGCGTGAGTTGTCGGAGGGTCTGGCCCGCGTCACCGCGCGCGACGAGGTGGCGCAGACGCTTCTCCGCGAAGCGAGGGACGAGGCGCACGAGGAGCTCATGCGGACGAATGTCGGTGCGGGCGCGCGGGCCGCGTACAGGGGCGGCGCCGGGCCGTCCAACGTGTACGCCGATCAGACGGGTTAAGCAGTCTCTCATGTTGGGGGGTCACGCATCAATGAGTGTGCTTGCAGTCAAGGCATCGCCGGCAATCTCGATCATCGAGCCGACAGGCGCGACGCTCCAGGCATTCGGCGGCGCATCGGACGACCGGCGCGGCGCGTCCATTGCCGCCGACGATCTCGCCGAACTTGTCCGCTCGTTCACGGACGTGACGGAACGGCTGCAGACCACGCATCAGTCGCTGCAGGCCCAGGTCGGCCAGCTGCAGGCGGAACTCGCCGAAGCAAACGAGCAGCTGCAACGTTCACGCGAACTCGCGGCGCTCGGCGAAATGGCCGCTGGCATCGCGCACGAGATCCGCAACCCGCTCGGGTCGATTGCGCTCGATGTGGAAGGTCTGCGCGAGGATGCTGTGGGACGGCCGGCGCAGGAACAGATCTGCAACCGGGTGCTGCGAGCGGTGGAGCGGCTGGACTGCATCGTGGGTGATGTACTGCGGTTCGGACGCGATCTGCGCATCCAGCCGTGTTCCTGCGACCCGATGGACGTCATCGAGATGGCGCTGCTCGCATCGGAAGCGGTGATTCGTCGCGGCAGCATCAAGATCGAACGCGTCGGATCGACCGAGGGCCACGTCACGCTCGATCGCCACCTCATCGCACAGTCGATCGCCAATCTGGTGCGCAACGCCGCGGAGGCGATGATCGAGACCAACAGCCCGGAGCGCGTGATCCGCATCGGTGCCCGCCGAATCCGCAAGGCGCAGGCGGACGGACGCCGCTCGGAGCACGTGGTGTTTCGCGTGGAAGACACCGGACCCGGCGTGCCCGAAACGCTCGTTGAACGCATCTTCAATCCGTTCTTCACGACGCGCAGCGAAGGGACCGGACTCGGACTCGCCATCGTGCATCGCATCATCGATGCGCATCACGGCGCGATCACGGTGCGCAACGTGACCGCCGCACCCGGGGCCTTGGGCGGCGCGCGGTTCGACATCGCGATCCCTTCGCAGCAGGGACGAACTTTTGGCAGCGACTCGGATAGTCAGTCATCGCGCCGGCGTCGTGCCGGTCGCACTGACGCAGCGTCGGGATCCAGTGGCGGGACGCATGGGGGACTGGACGAGGCGGTTCGACGCCGCATCGGTCCATTGGCACGTTGATGCGTGAGGCGGCGGAGAACACTATGGCTCGAGTGCTTGTGGTTGATGACAAGGAAATGATGCGCGACAGTGTGACGACGACCCTCGCGCGGCGCGGGCACACGGCCGTTGCTTGCTACAGCGGCAAGCAGGCGGTCGAGCGCATCGGGGAGCGGGTGCCTGATCTGATCATCACCGATCTTCAGATGCCTGACATGAACGGTCTTGAACTGTTGCAGGAAGTGCGCAAAGTCGACGAGCAGCTTCCCGTCATCATGATGACGGCGTTCGGCACGGTCGAAACCGCCGTGCAGGCTATGAAGCTCGGAGCGTTCGACTACGTCACGAAACCGTTCTCGGGCGACCAGCTCACGATCGCGGTGGATCGGGCGCTTGATCATGCACGTCTGCAGCGCGAGAACCAGATTCTTCGCGCGAATGCCGCGCCTGCCGGGCGACCTTCGACCGTCGATATGGTCGGATCCGGACCTTCGATGAGTGCGCTGAAAGAAGAGCTTGCACGCATCGCCAACAGTCACAGCACCGTCCTGATCGCCGGCGAAAGCGGCACGGGCAAGGAAGTCGCGGCGCGGCTGATTCATGCAATGAGTCCGCGCGCCGCTGCGCCGTTCATGGCGATCAACTGCGCGGCGCTGTCCGCGAACCTGCTCGAGAGTGAACTGTTCGGTCATGAGAAGGGTGCCTTCACTGGCGCTGACAGGCTGCGCAAGGGACGCTTCGAGCTTGCCGAGGGCGGCACGCTGCTGCTCGACGAGATCAGCGAGATCGCACCTGAGCTGCAGGCGAAGCTGCTCCGCGTGCTGCAGGAGCGCACGTTTGAGCGCGTCGGCAGCTCCAGTTCCCGCGCGACGGATGTCCGCGTGATCGCCACCAGCAATCGCAACCTGACCGGCGAGGTCGACAAGGGCCGCTTCCGCGGCGACCTCTACTTCCGTCTGAATGTGCTGCCGGTCACGATGCCCGCGCTGCGGGATCGCGTCGAGGATGTGCCGGAACTCGCCACGTATTTCCTCGGACTGGTCGCGGCCCGCGAAGGTCGGCGTCCGCGTGCGTTCACCCACGATGCGGTTGCGGTCCTGAAGACCTATTCGTGGCCAGGCAATGTGCGCGAGCTCCAGAACATCTGCGAGCGCGCCGCAGTGCTAGCGATGAACGATTCGATTGAAGGAACCTTGATTCGGCCCTGGCTGATCGGGGCGGCTGCGCCAGCAATCACGACCGAGGCCCCGGCCGCGTCCGTGACGACCGGAAGCACCGGTGGTGGCGTCACATCGCCTCTGAGCACCGCATCGCACCAGGCGGGACTCACGAGCCCCGTACCGATGGCTGTCGCATCATCGACCTCGCTCATCCCGCGCATCGCGTGCGACGGCCACCAGGTCACGCTCGAGATCCTCGAACGGGAAACGATTCTGACCACGCTTGAGCGAAATCGCGGACACCGCGTCCGCAGCGCGAAAGACCTCGGAATCGGCGTGCGCACGCTCGGGCTCAAGTTGAAGAAGTGGAAGGAAGAGGCTCGCATCCCGCAGGAGATCTGAGGGCAGCGGGGGGTCGTTCTTGCGCTCAAACGCGCATTCATCACCGGAGTCACGCGCATGTTTGACCGCATTGTCAATGGAGGGAACATTCCCGCGCTCGAAAGGGCGCTGCAATTTTCCTCGGCGCGGCAACAGGTCATCGCCAACAACCTTGCGAACATCGAGACACCCGGTTTCAGGCCGACGGACGTCTCACCGGTCGAGTTCCAGCAGGCGTTGGCTGGAGCACTAGAGGCGCGGCAAAGGGCTGCTGCGGCTGGAGTTGGCTATGCGGGCCTGGAAGCGGACGACGGCGGTCTCGAGTTGCAACACAGCGACCAGATCCGCATCGGCGCCCACGGGCTGGAACTCTCGCCGGCGCCCATCGGGGACGGGATTCTGTTTCATGATGGAAACGATCGGAACATGGAACGGATTCTGCAATCACTGACGGAGAACCTGACAGCATTCCGCTTCGCGGCGACGCTCATGCGGCGACAGTTCGCGTCGCTCGAAACCGCGATCCGCGAACGAATGTAAACGCCCCACACTGACTGAACGGACTGAAACAGCATGCATGGCGCTCTCGACATCTCCACCTCGGCCTTGGTTGCGAACCGCATCCGGCTCGACGCGATTGCGGCGAATCTGGCGGCGGTGGACATCCCCGGCAATCCGAATGGCCCCGTCCGGCCACCCGCGACGCGCGATGCGATCTTCGCCGTTGGCGATCCGGTGTCCGGCGCTGAAACAGGCGTGCATGTCGCGGATATTCAACTGACGAACGCCTGGGTGCCGCGCAATCAGCCGGGCCACCATCTCGCAGACAAAGACGGAAACGTGTGGTACGCCGACATCAATCCCGTCGAGCAGCAGGCGAACATGATGATGGCTGCACGGAGCTACGAAGCGAATATCGCAGCCATCGAAGCCCGGAAGTCGATGATCAGCTCTGCCCTTGAACTGCTGGCTTGATGAGACATCGCGTACAGGCGAACAAGCCCGGAATTATGAGCGACCGCCATGAGTGACCCCCTCGGCCTAGTGAACTCGCTGCACCGACTGAATCCCGCAGGGACTCAGCCTGGCATTGCGCGGCCCAAAGATCCGAATGCCGCCGAGTTCCGCGATGAGCTCATGCGGCAGATCGGCGAAGTGAACAAGCTGCAGCAGGAAGCCTCCGGCGCTGCGCAGGACGTGATGACCGGTCGCCGCAGCGACTTCGAAGGCGTGATGATCGCGACGCAGAAAGCGGACACCGCGTTCAAGATGCTGCTCGCCGTGCGCAACAAGGTCATGGACGCATACGACGAGGTCAAGCAGATGCGTGTGTAATCGCGCCCCCCCCCCCGGTCGTAGAAGAAATGGTCGCAGCAGAAACAGCAGCATCGGATATCGGGATCGCGGTTTGATCGACGCTGTCAGGATGACGGCGGTGAACCGTGAGCGTCTGGACCCACGCTGTGCCGCGCATCGCGCGGCACACGCAGGCATGGAGGCCTAGCGCGTGCAGGCAATTCGGCAACAGATCGCAATGATTCAGGCGCGCATCGCAGCGCTTGACACGACCGCCAAGCTCCTCATCGGATCGCTTGTGGTGGTGCTCGCGATGGCCCTCTTTCTCATCGCGCAATACGCGGGGACGACGGACATGGTGCCGCTTGCGGTCACCACGACCGCGCAGATGGAAGCTGTGCAGTTCCTTCGCGAGCGCGGCTATGACCACCGGGAAGAGGGCGGCAAGGTCCTCGTTCCAACGGAGCAGCATCGCACCATCATCAGTGCGCTGACTGAGCAACGAATCGGTGGAGGCGATGCGATCGACTTCAACGCGCTCGTCGTACTCGACACGCCGTTCGATACCGCGCGGCAGAGCGATCAGCGCAAGATGGTCGCGCTGCAGAACGTGCTGGCGCAGACGATCGCCGGCTACAAGGGCGTCAAGACCGCGATGGTCGTGGTTTCCGCCCGGCCGTCGCCAGGCCTTGCGGGCGCGCCGCAGCAGAGCGCCAGCGTCTCGCTGCAGATGAAGACAGGCCACGCACTTGCCCAGTCACAGGTCGATGCAATCGCGTCGCTCGTGGCCGGGAGCCAGGCTGGACTCAAGCCCGAAAACGTATCGATCACCGATGGCGAAGTTCCCCGTCGTCCGCGCGCCGGCCGCGACCGTCTTGCCGCCGAGAATCTCGAGCAGCAGCAGAAGATCGCTGATGCGGTGCGCGAGCGTATTCAGAATCTCCTCGCGAACATTCCGGGCGTCCTGATCTCGGTGAACCCGCAGGTCGTGACGAAGACGGTCCAGACGAACTCGATGAAGTACAACGAAGCGATCAGCGCGCCGATCAGCGACTCGCGCCTGGAGACCAGCTCGAAGTCGTCACCGCCGAGCGTGGCGCCGGGCGTGCGGCCGAACACCGGCATGGATCTCGCGGACGGACGCGGAGGCACGAGCACCACCTCAGAGAAGGCCGCCACCGAGTTCACGACGCGCATTCCGCAGACTCAGCACAGCGAGTTCGATCCGACCGGTTACGCGGTGAAGATCGATGTCGGCGTGGTGGTGCCCTGGTCCTACTTCCGACGCGGCCTCGAGCTGCATACCGGCGCGGCGCCAAGCGCTGCGAGCGACGAAGCGGCGATCGCCAAATTTCGCGACGAAGAGATTGACCGCATCCGCAAGCTGGTCGAAACACAGATTCAAACTGACGCGATTCAGGAGTCCAAGAAGGGCTCCGTCGAGGTCACATGGTTCTACGACTTCGAGGGCACTGTCGCCGAAGCCAGCATCGGCGGCGGAGCAGCGGGAATGATTGACGTCATCGCACCCGGCTCGTCCGCGGGCGGACTGATCAAGACCGCCGCACTCGGATGTCTCGCGCTTCTCTCAATCGGCATGATGCTCATGATGGTGCGGAAGTCTGCGCAGCGGCCGGAGCTTCCATCGGCCAGCGAGCTCGCAGGGGTTCCGCCGACACTCGAGCTCGACGAGGCGGATCTGGTCGGAGAAGCAGACGAGTCGGCACCGGCGCTCGAAGGCATGGAGCTCGATGACGACAGTCTTCGACGCGAGCAAATGCTGACGCAGCTGAATGAACTTGTGAAGCGGGAGCCTCTTGAAGCAGCGGGCCTGCTGCGCCGCTGGATGCGTTCATCCGACGACTGATCCCTGCTGGAGGCGTTGACCGATGCGTGGTTTCAAGAAGCTCCCGGAAACTCTCGAGGAACTCGACGGCATCGAGAAGTGCGCGATTCTTCTGCTGTCCCTTGAGCCGGAAGCCGCGGGCGAAGTGCTCAAGCAGCTTCCCACCGACACCGTCGAAGAAGTCACCCGCAAGCTTGCGAGCCTCGGCGACGTGTCCAAGGACATCGCCCAGCAGGTCATCGGCGAGTTCTATCGCCTCTCGATGGCGCAAAACTACGTCAAAGAAGGCGGCCTCGATTACGCCAAGCTGCTCCTGCGGAGCTCGCTGGATCCCAAGCTTGCTGACAAGGTCATCTCGCAGATTCAGACGCAGGTCCAGAAGACGCCATTCTCCTTTCTGCAGCGGGCCGAGAGCGAGAACCTGCTGACGTTCATCCAGGATGAGCATCCGCAGACGATCGCGTTGATCGTCTCGCATCTTGCGCACCACAAGGCGAGCGAGATCCTGAAAGGCCTGCCCGCCGCGAAGCAGATCCAGGTGGTGCGGCGCGTAGCGAACATGGAGCAGACGAACCCCGAGGTTGTACGCGAGGTGGAGCGCGGCCTTGAAAGCCGGCTGTCAAACCTGCTCTCCTCCTCAATGGAACGCGTCGGCGGTGTCCAGACCGTCGCTGAGATTCTGAACCTCTGCGATCGCTCGACCGAGCGCCAGATCATGGAAGGTGTGGAAAGCCAAGATCCGGATCTTGTCGAGGAGATTCGTCGCCTGATGTTCGTCTTCGAGGACATCCTGATGGTCGACGAAAAGGGCATTCAGTCGGTCCTCAAAGAGGTCGACAACGCCGAACTCTGCCTCGCGCTCAAGACCGCAAGCGAGGATCTCAAAAAGAAGATCTTCGCCAACATGTCGAGCCGCGCCGCCGAGCTCATCAAGGAAGACATGCAGTTCATGGGACCGGTCAAGGTCTCGGATGTCGAAGCGGCGCAGCAGCGCATTGTCGACATCGTGCGGCGTCTCGAAGATGCCGGCGAGATCGTCATTGCAGGCCGCGGCGGCGGCGGCGATGTGATCGTCTAGCAAAGTAAGAAGACAAACGGCAAAAGGCAGAAGGCAGAAGAATGACGGACCGCCCCGCAATACAAGAGCTCAATTGATTCCTACTTCATACTTCCTCGTTCTTCCTTCTTCCTTCTCACTTCCCCTCCCATGAGTGTTGTCAAAGCCCATAACGCCGTGCGCCACGTCGGAGGAGCGGTGTCGCTTGACTTCGCCGATTTCCGCAACGAGGCCGCCCGCATTCTCGCAGCGGCGCAAGCCGAGAGCGAGCGGATGCTTCGCGATGCGCGATCGGACGCCGCGCGCATTCGCGCCGAAGCGGTCGCGCGGGGGCGCGAGGAAGGCCTCGTGACGAGCCGCGAAGAAGGTCTCGTCGAAGGACGTGCGGAAGGTGAAGTTGCGGGGCGCACGCAGGCAGTTGCCGAGCACGGCGCGATGCTCAACGAGCTCGCGGCGCGATGGAGCGCCTCGCTCGACCAATGGGACGTCAGTCGGGTCGAGCTGATGCGCGACGCGCGGCGCGGACTGCTGCGGCTCGCACTGGGAATCGCTTCGCGGGTCGTGCATCGCGCAGTGCAGGCCGATCCCGAACTCGCCGTGACGCAGCTCGAGGGTGCACTCGGGTTGCTCGGCAAGGCAACGTCGATTCAGGTCGTTTGCTCGAACACCGACCTCGCTCTTCTCACCGAGCACACGCCGACGCTGCTTGAGCGGCTCGGCACCACGTCCGACGTGACGTTCAGCGCGGATCCTGCCATGACTCCGGGCGGGGTGATCGTCCGCGTGTCGGAAGGCGCCATTGATGCGTCGATTGAAACACAGCTCGACCGGGTCGCGGAAACGCTGCTGCCCGGAACTACCGGCGCGAGCGTGGCCTCATGAGTTCGATGGAACGCGCTCTGGCCGCGATCTCGGGCATCGAGCCTCGCCTCGTCGTTGGAAGCGTGCAGGCCGTGCGCGGATTGACGCTGCTTGTCGACCGCTTGCGTGTCCCCGTGGGCTCGCTGGTCGATGTCGACGCGGGTGAACGAGAGCAGGCGCTCGGCGAAGTGATCGGCTTTGACGGCGGTTGCTCACTCGTCATGCTGCTTGGTTCCGCGACTGGTGTCAGTCCGGGCGCCTCGGTGCGATCGCGCAGCACCGCTTCCGTTGTACCGATTGGTTACGGATGGCTCGGACGCGTGGTTGACGCGCTCGGACGACCGATCGACGACGGCCCGCCGCTCGATGACCTCGAGCACCGCCCGCTCGATCCGCCGATCATGAATCCGCTGCATCGCGGCATCATCACCGAGCCGCTGTCCACGGGAGTCCGCGCCATCGACGGCATGCTGACGGTCGGTCGCGGCCAGCGCGTCGGCATCTTCGCGGGCCCTGGTGTCGGCAAGAGCACGCTGCTGGCGAGCATCGCGAAGGGAACGGCCGCGGATATCGTCGTCATCGGACTCGTCGGTGAACGCGGTCGTGAAGTCAAGGAATTTCTCGAGCACACGCTCGGACCGGAAGGACGCCGGAAGGCCTGCATCGTTGCCGCTACCGGCGACGAGAGCCCGCTGCTGCGTGTTCGCGCGGCGACGAGCGCCATCGCAGCCGCCGAGTTCTTTCGTGATCAGGGCAAACATGTGCTGCTCATGATCGACTCGGTCACGCGTCTCGCGCAGGCGCAGCGGCAGATCGGGCTCGCCGCAGGCGAACAGCCGGCCACGAAGGGATTCACGCCCAGCGTGTTCTCCCTGCTCTCGCGCGTGCTTGAGCGCGCCGGTTGCCTCGAACGCGGTGGAAGCATCACAGCGTTCTATACAGTGCTCGTCGAGGGCGACGATCTCACCGAGCCGATTGCTGACGCTGCCAAGGGAATTCTCGACGGTCACTTTGTTCTGTCGCGCCGCATCGCATCGCGCGGGTTCTTTCCGGCGATTGACGTGCTCGAATCGATTTCGCGTGTCGTCGACAACGTGACGAACGTCCAGCAGTGCGCTGCGCGCCGGCTGCTCATCCGGTTCATGGCGGCCCATCGCGCCCAGGAGGAGCTCATCGCGATCGGTGCCTATGCGCGGGGGTCGAATCCTGAAGTGGACACGGCGATCGCGATGAAGCCGGAGATCGAGGCCTACCTGCAGCAGGACAAGAACGAAATCACGCCGTATCCGGTCGCCTGTCGCGGCCTGGCAGACCTCGCGCGGCAGGCGGCTGATCGCCTGGCGGCAGCAATGAAACTTCGTGAGCAGCAGCCCCATCAGCAACCGGGCACGCCCGCTCACACCCCGCCCTCGGCGCGCCGATAAAGGGCGAACACTCGGACTCGCCCAATGCCCCGATTCAAGTTTGCACTGGATCCGCTTCTGGACCTTCGCCGCCGCGAGGAGGACCTGTGCAAGCGCGAGGTCGGACGGCTGGAGCAGATTCGTCAGGCGCTGCAGGACCGGCTCACGGACCGTCAGCGCGACATCGCCGAGGGCAAAGAACTTCTGCGCAGCAGTCTCATCGGCTCGCTCGATGCCGGGTTTCTTCGCCAGCAGGCCGCGTCCATTATCTCCGTCGATCAGCTCGCGCGCCGCACGGTGATCGAGTTTGCGGGCGTCGCCCAGCACTTGAGCGCAGCGCAGGCGGTGCTGATTGAAGCGGCGAAACGCCGCCGCGCGATTGAAATTCTTCGTGAGCGACGTCTCGAGGAATGGAAGCGCGAAGAAGGCCGCAAGGAGACTGCGTTTCTTGATGATCTTGCGAATTCGGCGCTGGCCCGCACTCGGATGGAAGGACTCGACGCATGAAGAAGCTGTGGAACATGATCAGCGTGATCGCGATCGTCAATCTCTTTGCAGTGCTGGGCGTCGGAGGCTGGATGTGGAAGTCCGGCCGCCTCGACGGCGGGCGCGTCAGGATGCTTCTTCAGGTGCCACCCGAACAACCCGCACCAGTCCCGGAGGTTCCGATCGAGGAGCCCGCCGGCGATCTCACGCCCACGACGGTCAAGATCGACGCGTCCGATCGCGCGCTGCAGCAGCACGCGCTGTCGCTGCGCCGACTGCAGGATGAAAAGGTGCAGCTCGATCGGGAACTGGAAGAACGACAGGCGCTGCTGGCGCAGAAGACGCTCGGCTTCCAAGCGGAGAAAAGGGCCTGGGACGAAAGCATGGCCGGCAGCAAGGCGTCGAAGAGCGCCGAGCAGTTCAAGAAATCCGTGAAGCTTCTCGAGAGCGTTCCGGCGAAGCAGGGCAAAGAGTGGATTCTTGAGATGGTGCGATCGGGCAGCGTTGACGAGGCCGTCGACTACCTGGACGCGATGTCGCCATTCAAGGCATCTTCCCTCCTGAAGGCATTCAAGGGAGAAGACGAGACGAAGGTGGCAACGGATTTGCTTCATCGGATCCGACGACGAACTCCGGACGCGCCCGCGATCCCGGAATCTGCTCTCGTCTCGGACGCACCTTCGAATGGCTCCAGCACTTCCACCGCTCCCCCCGTCCGCGCCCCCAATGCAGCTGAAGCAGCCGCCGCGCGCCAGCCCGTTCCAGCACCGACCGGCGCTGAATCCCCTGCACAGCCCGCTCAAAAGCCCGCTGCAGCACCCGCGACCGTCGACAAGCCCACAGCCAACCAGGGAGCAGCGATCGATCCACCGGGCGGAGCAGACGCGCCCCGAGCTGACGGAACCAGGCGCTGATCGACCGCGCCGCGCCGACGAGCCCGAATCATTCGAGCGCTCACTCGCCGACGCGCAGGACCTGCTGGAATCAGCGGTGGAACCTGCGCCTGCACGCACCAACGAGAACACGCGTTCCGCGCAGGACTCGTCCGGCAGCACAACGCAGAATGGTGCGGATGACGGATCTCCCGACGCGTCGGGATCCGCCGTCGCAGTCGATGCGGATGCTACGCCGCAATCGCTCGCGACCGTCGCAGCGCATTCCGGGGTGGGGAACGCAGTCGTCCCGCCCTCGGCCACGATGGCACCCACAGCCGCCGCTGCGACGACGCCCGTATCAGGCGGACCCGATGCCTCCAGCTCAGCGAGCGCATCAACTGCTTTGAACGCGGAAGGTGCGGCAACGGGCGAGCAGTCGGAGGGTGGCGGCGACGGTGAAGAGCCACACGCAGATAGTTCGACATCGAAGCAACGCGCGACGCGCACAGCCACGACGGATCCGGCAAACGAGCCCGCCAACGGTCCCGCAAACAGGCTCACGAGCGATTCGGAAACGAGCGAGGCATCCAAGCTTGATCAGCGCTTCGGCATCCGCGCGGAATCCGCCGCGAGTCCGGCAGTCGCGCGGGCGGAGCAGCTGAATCAGTCGCTCGCCGCACAACGCGCCGCGGCGGCACGAACCAGTGGCCAGCAGCAGAAGCAGGGTGAATCGCAGGGTGAGTCGACCATGCAGGATGACCGCGCCGTCCCACTGCCGACCGTCCCTGTGATGACGCGCCTCGCGAATGGCAAGATGATCGCATCGGGCATGCAGTCACTGACCCCCGCGCCGTCGGACGACGCCGATCCGACCGGTCAGCTCGTGGGCCGCGGCTTGACAGCGCTCATCGGCCAGAAGGGCGGAACGATGACGATGCGCCTTGATCCGCCAAGCCTGGGCGAGCTTCGCATCACGATGACGATCCAGTCCGGCCGCGTGAGCGCTGAACTGCTGACATCGAGTCCGCAGGCCCACGCCATCCTCACGTCGGAGATCGCCTCGCTGCGGCAGGCACTCGAGTCGCACGGGCTGCTCGTTGATCGACTGTCAGTCCAGACCAACGCGCCGGCCCAGCAGCATGCGACGCCGTCGCGCACCGATGTGCAGACCGGTCCCCAGAACGCGCCAGCTGCACCATCGCCGCAGCAGGGCGGCGGCGCAGACGCTGACGCGCAGGATCGCCAGCGCGGCGATCGGCAGGATGCCGGACAAGGACAGAGTCGCGGCCGCGCCCAGGACGAGTCGCGGCGCGAACGGCGCGATCCATCGGAACCGCTTCCCGCCGAGCGCCGGCGCTCCTTCGCAAGCGAGTTCGCCAGCCGACCCGCATAAGTACAAGTGAACGAACTCTCAACGATTCAGTGAGTCTCGCACTCACACCCCCTTTTTCGGAGGACAGTTTCATGGACCCCGTATCAGCAATCTCAGGAAACCTCGCTCCGCAGGCCAAGACCGGCAGCAGTTTCAGCGATCTCTCATCCGAAGAGTTCGTCAAGATCCTCTTCACGGAGCTCGCCAACCAGGATCCGTTCAAACCCAACGACAGTGGCGCGATGCTCGAGCAGCTGAACTCGATTCGCTCGATCGAGAGTGACACGCAGATGATGAAGCAGCTGGAATCGGTGGTGGCGCAGAATCAGTTCGCCAGCGCCGGCGGCCTGATGGGCCAGCATGTGCAAGGACTCACGGAGGACGCGAATCGCGTGTCCGGCAAGGTCGTGAGCGTCGCGAAGAGCGGCGATTCCGTAGGACTGCTGCTCGACAACGGCTGGGTCATCTCCATGGAGAACGTGGAAGCGGTCCTGGCCGAGGACATTGTCGGTCGATGACGGCAGGCATCACCGGAACGCGTCATGACGATGGACGGACACGACCTCTTACGACGGCTCGAGCCTGCGGTGCGACCGATGGCCGCGCCGTCGTTTGGCGTGCGCGTCGATTCGGTCGGCGTCAGTGATTTCGAATCGCTGCTCGCTCGCGCCCGCGGCGGCACGATCGAGAGCGGACGAGCGGTGCAGGACGCCGCGCTCGGTACGCCGCTGCCGCTCGAAGCGCGCGAGCGGATCGGCCGCGCGCTCGATCTGCTCGAGTCACGCGGTGTAGACACCGCTGCGATTTTCTATGGCGGCCGCCTGCTGATCGCAGATGTGCGCCAGCGCACATTCGAACGTGAAGTTCTTGCGCACGAGCCGAGTGTGCCCATTCATGTGGATGTTGCGCTGCGTGTCCCGACAGGCGACGAGCAGCCGCCATCGCGCGTGCAGGGGCCGCCCCACGCGTTGCGGATACCGGTGCCGCTGCCGGATCCGCCCGATTCTGCTGAGCAGGCAGCCTTGAGCTGATTCAGGCACGCGGTTCGCTCGACACACGCTGGACATTTCAATTCTGCAAACAGCCGCTGCTCACTCTGAGCGCGGCCACGACACGGAGCCTCGCTGTATGGCATCAACGACCGCCTTCTTCACGGGTCTCTCCGGACTCATTGCCAACGCACGTCGTCTCGACGTGATCGGCAACAACATCGCGAACGTCAACACGACGGCGTTCAAGAGCAACCGGATGAGCTTCTCGCCCAACTTCAGTCGCAACTTTTCGCTGGGCACCGCTCCGAGCGATGTGTCGGGCGGCACCAACCCGGGGCAGGTCGGCCTCGGTGTCGCGATTGGCGGCACGCAGCGCAACTTCGCGAACGGCGCCATCGGTGCGACGGGTGTGACCACCGATGTCGCACTGGAAGGCGACGGATTCTTCATCGTCGAGATCGCGGGATCCCGCTTCTTCACGCGGGACGGCGAGTTCACACGGAGTCCGCAGAATGACCTCGTGACGAAAACCGGCGCCAAGGTCATGGGCTACGGCGTCGATCAGACGTTCAACATCGTCGAGGGCGCGCTCGAGCCGATCAATGTCCCGATCGGAACGCTGACCCTCGCCGAAGCGACACGCAACGTCATCTTCAACGGCAACCTCAATGCGGCCGGCGATGTGGGCACGATCGGTTCGGTGCACACGAGCCGCGCGATGTACACATCGCCGCTGGTGCCGCCGCCGGCGGGATCGGAAGTGAGTGCACTGACCGATCTGACGGCGCAGGACGTGTATATCTCCGACGGCGCCGCCGGTTCAACGCTGGCCTTCGACAGCGCGACCAATCCGAAGATCATTACGCTCTCCGGTCTCGAGAAGGGCGGCAAGGATCTCGGCACGAAGACCTTCGCGTTCAGTGCCGCCGCCGTGGCGGGGGCCGATGGATTCGGTGCCACGTTTGGCGACTTCACTTCGTGGCTCAACGACGTGCTGGGACTCGACTCGACGGCAATCGGCGATGCTTCCAATCTTGGCGGCGGTGCCACGATCAACGCGGCGGGTCAGCTGGAGATTACCGGCAACGAGGGTGAAGCACAGGAACTCGGCATTGAGACCGCGGACATGGTGGTCTCGGCACCCGGTGGCGCGATCGGCCAGCCGTTTGTGATGAGCCAGCTGAGTTCCGCTATCGGCGAGAGTGTGCGGACGAGCTTTGTTGTGTACGACTCACTCGGCACACCGGCCACGGTGGATCTCACGTTTGTTCTGCAGGCGACCAGCCCCTCGGGCGGCACCACGTGGCAGTTCATCGCCGAAAGCAATGACAACGCCGCTGCGGGCCGCGTGCTCGGTCTCGGCGAAGTCGAGTTTGACGCGAGCGGTCGTTACGTGAGCGCGTCCAACGAAACGTTCTCGCTGCGGCGCGACAACGGTGCCGTCGATCCGCTCACGATCGAGATGGACTTCAACTCGGGGACGGATGCAGTGAGCAGTCTGACCGACTCCGGTTCGAACCTCGCCGCGGTGTATCAGAATGGTTCCGCGATCGGCACGCTGTCGAACTTCTCGATCGGCACCGACGGCATCGTTTCGGGTTCGTTCACGAACGGGCTCACGCGCACGATTGGTCAGATCGCGCTGGCGAAGTTCACGAATCCAGGCGGGCTCGTCGACGCCGGCAACAACTTCTTTCAGGTCGGCCCCAACTCCGGCACGGCGCTGATCACGACACCGCTGGGCTTCGGCACCGGTCGCCTGGTCGGCGGCGCGCTCGAGCTGTCGAACGTCGATCTCTCGCAGGAGTTCATCAACATGATTCTGACAAGCACCGGCTACTCGGCCGCGAGCCGCGTCATCACCACGACCAACGATCTCATTAACCAGCTGCTCGTGATCGGCCGTTAAATAAATCCCCAGCGACACGCGGTGCCAAGGACGGCACTTGTCGAAAGCGGATCCTAAGCCCGCGGAACGGATTCCGCGGGCTTTGCTCTTTTTCCGCGCTCATCGCAACACAAGCGCGTCAGCGGCGAGGATTCCGCCCGTCGGGCGGGCGGCTTCCGCGCACTCCGCGACCGGTCGCGCGCGGCTGATGCGTGGCGGCGTTCGCAAGCCGCGCGATCGAGTCGCCCTCCGGCGGATCGGATTGATCGACCTTCGCGAAGATCATCTTGCCCGCGCTCGTCTGCAGCGAGTTGGTCACGACGACGTTCAGCGAGGCGCCGACGTGCGCGGCGCCGTCTTCGATGACCACCATCGTGCCGTCCGGCATGTAGGCGACGCCCTGGCCCTCGCCTTCCCCCAGTTTGATGACGACGACGTGAAGGGTCTCGCCAGGCATCGCCGCAGTCTTCAGCGTGTTCGCCAGATCGTTGATGTTCAGCACAGCGACGCCATTGATCTGCGCGACCTTCTTGAGATTGGCGTCGGTCGTCAGGATCCGCAGCTTTTGATCTTTCGCGAGATCAATCAGCATGCGGTCGACCGAAACGCCGTCCACCTGCGGGTTGTCGATGGAGAGATCGAGATATGGATTCGCCTGCAGGCGCGCCACCATGTCGAGTCCGCGCCGCCCGCGGGCGCGCTTGATCTTGTCAGCGGAATCGGCGAGTGCCTGGAGTTCGTCGACGACAAACTGCGGCACGATGATCGGCGCATCGAGGAAGCCCGTCTGCCCGAGGTCGTTGATGCGGCCGTCGATGAGCGCTGACGTGTCGAGCAGCAGGGGGCGCACACCGCGGACCTGCTTCGCAAACTCGACATACGGGATCACGAGCCGGAAGTCATCCTTCGTCGTCAGCACGACCGAGACGGACAAATAGCAGAGGACGATGCCGACGATGACCTTCGTGAGTCCGATGTACAGCGCAGGCCGCGAGGCTTCCAGCTCCCACGCATCCGCGATCACATCAAGGAGCGCGCCGATCGCGACGGCGCCGATCAAGCCGAAGCACACGCCGAGATAAACGCCGACGACCGAGCTGAGGCGTTTGTTGGGCGTGATCGCATCGAGGACGAGGACGATGATGCCGATCGACGTGGTCGAAAGAATCAGTCCGAAGATCGTCGAGAATCCGAAGTCCTCCGCGCGACGCTCGCTGGCGATCGTCAGGATCGTCACCGTGACGAGGAGCACCAGGAACAGCAGGCGGACCACGAGGAGCAGCAGCCGATGGGAGCGAAACTCCTGCTCGACGCGCACGGACGGCAGATCGAAGTTGCGCGCCCGGGCGGGATCGGGCGCGTCCACCGCCTCCGCTCCAGCTCCGGCCCCGGCTCCAGCTCCAGCTCCGGCTCCAATCAGGTGCGGGCCGTCGCCGTCCAACGGCCGACGATCGGACGCCGGGTTCGGATCGGGTCCCGCACCGGAACCAGCACTGGAACCAGTACCGGGAGTCGGGTCATCAGCGGGATCGTTCGGGTCGGGCATCCAGCGGCGATTGTACGGTGCGAGGCCCGCGGCGTTGGAGCGCGTTCTTCGACTGTGATGTGCACGCGCGTGCGCGAGTTGGAGTAAACTTCGGTTCTTCTCGTGACGCAGAAGACGGCCGGGTCCGCTGGACGGTTGGCTCGTGAACCTGGTCAGGGCTTGACCGCAGCAGCCATAAGCGACGTCATCCGAGCTGGCGGGTGCCTGGCCGTCTTCCGCGTCACCGGAATACCTGCTGATCTTCAGCCGCATTGGCAACGGAAACCGGCTTCCGCAGGGATCGACCGGATTCTCGTCACCGCTCCCTGCTCTTCTCTTCGCGATGGCAAAGCAAGCATCCAAGTCGCCTGCAACGGATCCGACGCCGCGCCCCAAGCGGGAGGGCGCGAAGGCTGACGCGAAGACTCCGGCAGCCAAGTCGGATGCAGCTGCCACCCCGGCCAACTACCAGGTGCTGGCCCGCCGTTACCGATCGAAAGACTTCGGTGAAGTGGTCGGGCAGGATGCCATCGCGCGCACGCTCCAAAATGCCATGCGCACGGGCAGAACCGCGCACGCCTACCTTTTCTGCGGAACGCGCGGTGTCGGCAAGACCTCGATGGCCCGCATCTTTGCGCGGGCGCTCAATGCGGTCGACACGCTGTCGGAGCAGGACGCCGTTGCCGGCGCGATCATGCGCGGCGAGGACCTGGACGTCATCGAGATCGACGCGGCGAGCAACCGCGGCATTGACAGTGCCCGCGACCTGATCGCCGGCGCGAGTCTGATGCCGGCGCGCGGCAGTTACAAGATTTACATCATCGACGAAGTGCACATGCTTACCACGCCGGCCTTCAACGCGCTGTTGAAGACGATGGAAGAGCCGCCGGCGCACGTGAAGTTCATCTTGTGCACCACCGAACCGCAGAGTGTGCCCGCGACCATTCAGAGTCGCTGCCAGCGATTTGACTTCCGCTCGATCCCGACGGTGAAGATCGCCGACCATCTGCGCGAGGTCCTCACCGGTGAGCATGCTGACGCTGAAGAGCGCGTCGTGATGCAGATCGCGCGGATGGCCAACGGTTCCATGCGCGACGCGCTGTCGCTCCTGGAGCGGCTGCTCGCTGCGGCCGTGCCGGACGAGGGCGGTCGGCCGATGCTGTCCTGGACCCTGCTCGAAGATATTTTCGGTTTGCCCGACGAAACGCTCGTCGAGAACGCGATCGACGCCATCGGACGTTCGGACGCGGCGACGGCGCTGACGCTCGGCGGGGAACTGCTGGACCGCGGACTTTCGATTGAGCGGGCGCTCGACCTGCTCGCGGAGCGATATCGATGGATGCTGCTCGCGAAGGTCTGCGGCAAGGACACGCCCATGCTCGAAGTGGCGAGCGAAACGCGTGAGGCCATGGTGCGTCTCGGCGCCGCCTTCGATTCCGCGGCGCTCGTGCATCTTGTGGCGCTGTGCGACGCGGTGGCGTCGAAAGCCCGCGATGCGTCGAGTCCCCGCGCGCTGTACGACGCGGCGATCGTGCGCATGTGTCTCAGCGAGCAGTTTGCGGAGGCTGCGGGACTGCTTGTCAACAATGGGGCCAGCTCGGGGAACAACGGAAAAGTGCAGGCACCGCCGGGAAAAGCCCCGCCGCGGGCCGCTGAGCAGCAGACGCGACCCGCGGCACCCTTCAACCTGAAGCCGGCGAACCTGACCCCGGCGCGCCTGACACCGGCCGATCGGGGCCTCGAATCAAAGCCGACCGTGGCACGCTCCGCGCCCGCGACCCTCACGCCGGTCACCTTGACCAAAGCCCAAGTGCCGTCCGACACGGCTCCGCAGTCTGCATCCAACAGCGACGGCTTCTGGCAGGAGATCGTCGGCAAGGCATCGTCCAGCGCGCGCGACGGGGCGCTGCTCGCCGGACTCGTCTGTCAGAGCTGGGACGGCCGGACGCTCACGCTGACCGCGCGTGAAGGCGAAGCCGGTGCCGGATTTCTCGCATCAAATCCCGATGTCGTGAAGTCGACGGTGCAGCGGCTCGCCGGTCGTCCGCTCGATGTGCGCTTCGATCTCATCACGGTGCCGCTGTCACGGCCGCCGGCCGCGCAGCGCGGGCGCATCCCCCGTGAAGTGCGCGAGCATCCGGTCATACGGCTCGCGGTCGAGCTGTTTGATGCATCCATTGTCGACTGCACGCCGCTGCGCCGGGGTGAGGTCGTGCCTGATGTTGTCAGTGGCGAAATCGCGCAGCCGCTGCATGATGATCATGAACATCATGACGAACCCGAAGGTCTTTCCCAGGAAGGGTGACTTGCATGTTTGACTCGCTGCGAAACATCGGCAGCATGGCCGGCCTGATGAAGGACATGCCCAAGATCCGTGCGAAGCTCGAGGAGGTGCGGGCGAAGGCCGAGACGACGCGCGTCGCGGCGTCGTCAGGCGGAGGTGCCGTGACAGTGGTATCGAGCGGCAAGCTGCGCATCGAAAGCATTGATGTCGATCCCATCGTGGCGCGCTCGATGGCCGGTGATGATCCGGTCAACCGCGCACTGGCGATTGAACTCATCCGGGAAGCGACGAACAGCGCGCTCGATCGTGCGCAGGCCGCGATGGCCGAATCGCTCGCGGGTGCCGCGCGGGAACTGAATCTGCCTATCTCGGCGGAGCAGCTGAAGGAACTGCTGTAGTGGCTGCCCAGGCGCTGCCCGAATCGGTTCGTCGTTTGATCGATGAATTCGCGACGCTCCCCGGCATCGGACGCCGTTCGGCGGAGCGGCTGGCATTCTGGATTCTGAAGAGCTCGAAGGACGAGGCGATGCGACTCGCCGATGCGATCGCCGTTGTGAAGTCATCGGTGCGCCACTGCTCAGTCTGCTGGAATCTCACCGATTCCGATCCGTGTCCGATCTGTGCCGACGAGCGGCGCGATGCGTTCAGCGTGCTGGTTGTCGAGCAGCCGAAAGATCTGATCACGCTCGAGCAGACTGGCGTGTTCAATGGCGTGTATCACGTGCTGCTTGGCCGGCTCGATCCTCTCGACGGAGTCGGGCCCGAAAGCCTCACGGTTGCTGGATTGATCGAGCGACTGGAGCACCCCGCCAAGAACGCGCGCGGCATTCGCGTGACGGAGCTGATCCTCGGCCTCAATCCGGACATGGAAGGCGACTCGACAGCGCTGTGGCTCGCGGAGCAGGCGCGCAGTCGAGGATTGAAAGTGTCGCGGCTCGCGCGCGGATTGCCGACGGGCAGCCAGATTGAATACGCAAATCCGGCGGTGCTGGCGGATGCGATCGCAGGTCGTCAGGCGATGTGAGGAAAGTGCGAAGGAAGAAGGATGAAGGATGAAGGAAGAAGTATGAAGGATGAAGGATGAAAGCTCAGGAATACGCCGTGGTGTGAATTCAAGAGGACCTGTCAGTAATTCTGTGTGCGAGGCATGAATCTCCGAAGGAGTCAGCATGCCAAGCAAGTCCAGCAAATTCAC
>ENA-ORBV01002017-ORBV01002017.1-microbial-mat-metagenome-genome-assembly--contig:-NODE-2017-length-43801-cov-10.452863_pt1 | contig 43801 bp, 37 predicted proteins | sample MGYA00237777_ERZ505514 | MGnify/ENA primary metagenome ERZ505514 (study PRJEB26160, sample SAMN06269048) | microbial mat metagenome | isolation source: Oligotrophic lake microbial mat | place... | reverse complement strand
CGCTTCCACGGCACGGCGGCGAGGCTCTCGGACGTGCGCTTCAGGTCGGCATTGCGGCCCTGGCCGCTGAGCACGGCATGGCCCTCGCCGGGGGTGATACCAACTCCTGGGACGGCCCACTCGTGGTGAGTGTCACCGCGATCGGAAGCGTGCCACCGGGGGGAGCCTGGCGACGCGACGGTGCTCTTGTGGGCGACCTCTTGGTGGCGACCGGTCGTTTCGGTGGAAGCATCCTCGGCCGCCACCTTGCGGTCACGCCGCGGTGCCGCGAGGCCGCTGCCATCGCCGGGGCCTTCGAGGTGCATGCCGCCATCGATATCAGCGACGGCCTCTCACTCGATCTCTCACGAATGATGGCAGCCAGCGGAACGGCCGCCATCATCGATCTGGACGCTGTGCCAATCCATCCCGATGCCGAGCGGCTGGCTAAGCAGGATGGCCACTCAGCCATCGACCACGCCCTCGGTGACGGCGAAGATTTTGAGCTCGTGCTGGCGCTTTCGCCAGCGGAGGCCCAGCGGCTCGTCGCGGCGCTTGCAGCCGACCCGGCGCTCGCACCGCTCACGATCATCGGCGAGGTCGTGGCCGGCGACGGGCTCCTTGGGCGTTCTGGCGGCGGGCTCGCAACACCCCTCGGAGCGCGCGGTTACGAACACGGTTTTTTATCATGATGCTGGGAAGCGGAGGGACGGCCAGGGATGAGGCCACGGCGACCATCCACGTCGCGGACGAGCCGGCTCTTGCGGACTTTGCCGCGCGGCTCCTGGCTGTTCTGCCTCCCACCGCGTTTGTCGCGATTTCCGGTGACCTCGGGGCTGGAAAGACGACGTTCGTCAAGCATGTCGCCGCGGCGGCTGGCATCGATCCGACGATCGTCGTGAGCCCCACCTTCGGTCTGATCCATCACTATGAGCCTGACCAGGCGACACCAGCGACTCAGCCCGTGCGGATCGTGCATGCCGATATGTACCGGCTTGTCGGCGTTGACGACCTAGCCGAAACCGGCTGGGCTGACGCGATCGCGACTGCCACCGCGGTGTTTGTCGAATGGCCCGAACGCATTGCCGAAGCCCTCCCGGCTGACCGGATTGACCTGGCGATCCGTATCGAGTCGGTCACGTCCCGCACGCTCACCATCACAGGCCGCGGGTCCGAGCACGCCCACGCGGTTGCGGCCCTCGCCCCATCGTGAGCCCCACCGCTGCGGGCCTCGCGCCAGTGGCATGCCGGGAGAGTGTGACTGATCGCCCCATGAGCGATGGTACGATGTCTCCATCGGCAGTTTTCCGCGCGACGGCCCAGCGCGGCCGTCAGAGGGAGCACCATGAGACGGCATCGTCTGACGGCGGTGGCATTCGCGACGCTCGCGACGATGATCGGACTGCCAGGCCGCGCCGAGATTGGCTGGGAACCTTCGCGAACCTGGGTGTTCGCCGTCGGCATCCTTGAATGGGAGCACGGCGATATCTATAGCTCGTTTCCCGACGCCATGCCGAATCGCGCGGATCGGCGACTGGTCGCCGCGATCACAAGTGCTGGCGTACCCGATCACCAGGTCGTCTTTCTCAAGGATGAGAAGGCCACCCTGGCCGCCATTCGCCGGGCATTCGAGTCGCAGCTCGATCGCACGAAAGAAGGCGACCTTCTGATCTTCTACTTCGCCGGTCACGGATCACGCGACCGTGAGACACGCGCGACCTATTTCGCGAACTACGACGCCGGCAGCACGTACGCGAGTCACTGGCCTGTGAAGGAAATCTTCGACACGATCAATGCCCGTTTCAGCGGCGACCAAGCGATCCTGATGGCGGATTGCTGCCATTCGGGGGCCATGGTGGACGAGGCCCGGAAACGGCAGGAAGACCTGTCATGTGCATGCCTGACGAGCTCATCGTCCCATAACTCCTCGACCGGCAATTGGACGTTTACCGAAGCGATGGTGAAGGGTTTTGAAGGAAGCCCCTGGGTCGATGCCGATGGCGATGGCGAAGTCGAGGTGCAGGAAATGGCCCTCTATGCCGAGCTGGACATGGCTTTCCTCGAGCATCAGAAGGCGATGTTCATCGCAACCGATGATTTCGATTCCGATCTCGCGATCGCCGACACCGAAGGGACACCGGCCGAGGGCCTCGGCCGCCATGTCGAGGTTGAATGGAAGGGAACCTGGTATCCGGCACAGGTCATCGGGGTGGGAGAGGAGCAGGAGAAAGTTCATTATGTCGATTTCGACGCGGCATGGGACGAATGGGTATCGCCAGACCGCGTCCGCACTCCTCGGGTACCACACGTTCCGAAAGGCACCCGCGTCGAGGTGCTTTGGCCGCAGGACAAGACCTGGTATCCGGCCACGGTGATGGCATCGCAGTTCGGCCTCCACAAGGTTCACTACGACGGCTACTCCCACGAGTGGGATGACTGGGTCGCCTTCAAGTCCATCAAGGTTCTTGACGAGTAGGTCGTCGGCCGGGTGCCCCCGGACACCATGCCGGGCGTGCTGGGCGGCGAGGCCTCGCCATGCGAGCCGCATTTGGCCGCAGCCGCTATGCTGGCTCGATGCGACTTTCCCCCTTGACCTCGCTCTTGTGCGTGATCGACGTGCAGGAGCGGCTGCTCCCCGTCGTACCTGATGCAGACCGCGTCGTTGCCCGCTGCGAGCGGCTGGCCGAAGCGGCGAGGATCCTCGGAGTCAGGTCGGTCCTCACCGAGCAGTACCCACGCGGCCTCGGGCCGACGCCTGCCTCGCTTGCTCGCCTGCTTCCGCCCGCGGTCGAGAAGATGGCCTTCAGCTCCGCTGGATGTTCAGCGGTGGAAGCGGCACTGGCCGAGGGCGTGTCGTCGGTCGTGCTCGCCGGTCTCGAAACCCATGTCTGCATTTCGCAGACAGCCCTCGACCTCCTGGCTGCTGGGAAGCACGTTTTCCTCGCAATCGATGCGCTATCGGCGCGGCACGCGATCGACCACGAGACAGCCGTGCGGCGGCTCGAAGCCGCTGGCGTCATCCCGACGACGTCGGAGGCTATTCTCTTTGAGTGGTGCCGCTCCGCCGAACATCCGCAGTTCCAGGCAGTCCGTCGGCTCGTGCTGGAGCCACGCTGAGACGATCGCCTACGGCGCGGGAATTGTCGGCGGTTCGGATGGTGCCGGGGTCGTGAGATCAACCGAGCCCGCAGGCTTGGCTCCCTCGGCGAGGGCCCTGAGCCGGGCAACCTTGAGGGCGGCCGTCGGCTCCCCCGGCTGTTCGTGGCCGGGCGCCGAACCGAAGCGGATCACAAGCTCGTCATCACCGACGAGCTCCCACACGTGCTGGCCGTCGGCGAGAGTTGTGGGACGGCAGGCGACAAGGTCGAGTCGTTCCCATTCGGGGCCAATCACCGAGGCAATGGCCGCGGCTTCCTCGACAAGCGGATCGCCCCATGGGACACCGACGGCGCCTCGCGGCCCCGAGCTGATGCCCGTGATCTTGGGATAGCGGGCCGCTATCTCCGGGGTGAAGTCATCGCTTGGCAGAAGGATTCCTTCGGCGTCAACCGGCAGAAGGCCGCCCGGCACGGCCACCATCGCCACTGGCTCGCGGCAGCGAATTTCGACCGTGGCGCCGGCCGGGTGACGGAGCTTGACGGCGACCACTTCCCTCACCCAAGGATGAATATCAAAGGCCCGTGCGAGCCGACGGGCAAGCTCCGGGTCGTCGAGCGGGAGGCCACCATCCAGGCTCGCGTCGCGGAGCGCCTCGCTCTCAAGGTCGGCGAGAATCCAAGGGCCGATTCCCACGACCTCCACGTCTTCTGGATAGAGGATGTTGGCCCTCGCCATGCGGACGCTGGATGCGAAACTCTCCCAGGCTATCCATCCGCCGAGGGCTGCGACGACAGCGACCACGATGCCGCCCAGGCCGGCCCTATGATCGACCAGAAATGCAGCCAAACCACGTCGCGCCCCCGGAGCAGGTGACGGCTCAGCGGGGCGACGGCGGGTGGGAGTAGCGTTCATGCTTGCGCGGCCGCACGACCGCTCACCAGACGCGGATGAGGGGCACGAGCTCAACACCCAGCCGCTGGCGCACCCGGTCGCGAACGAGCTCCACGAGGCCGCGGACATCGTCGCTCGTGGCCCGTGGCCCAGACATGACATAGTTGGCGTGCGGGGCGCACACCGTGGCACCGCCACTCGAGAGATCACGGCCACCCGACTGTTCGATGAGCGACTCCGCCGTCATGCCGAGCGGATCCTTGAACATCATGGCCACGCTCCGCGTACCGCCAGGCTGCCCGCCACGGCCGAGGATCCATTGCTTCTGCATCCGCTTCGTGAGGATCGCCGGGGCCTCTTCGTCGAGCTCGAATCGGCAGCTCACGACGATCGCATCGTCGAGGTTGCTCCACCGTGACTCAAACGCGAGACGGCTTCGGTCGCGCGTCTCCACAGTGCCATCGGGGAGCATGACGGTCACGTCTCGCACCCGCTGACCAATATCACCCCCGTGACCACCGGCATTGCCCACGACGGCGCCGCCCACCGTGCCGGGGATGTCTACAAGCATCTCGAGCCCCGCGAGCCCTGCCTGCACCGCGGCCGATACGACATGCACGAGCTTGGCTCCCGCGCCTGTCTTGAGGAACGGGGGCTCCACCGTGATTTCGCTGAAGGCCGGTGCCGAGAGTCGGAGGACCATGCCCGAGAACCCAGCGGTCGGGACCAAGACATTGGAGCCTCCACCGATCACCCGGAGTGGGATCGATTGCTCATGGCATCGACGCACGACACCGGCGAGCGCGTCGAGATCGACCGGTTCGCAAAACCACGTCGCCGTGCCACCGAGACCGAGCCACGTATGCGGGGCCAGCGGCTCAGCCCGCGACACCGCAACGGCCAGGTCGTCAAAGGGTGTGCCTTCTGTCGTGTCGGTCGTCGCGCCGACGCCTTCGGATCGCTTCGTCATCGCCCCTCCATCTCACTCCACGGAACGGCCGAACGGACGACATCGACCGCTGGCGTGCCTGAGGATTGTGCCGCACCACCTGGGGCAGCGTCCATGCCGGCACTCAGGCGGCGCCGCGGGCAGCGGTAGCCGGCAGTCCGTGGGCGAGTTGCAGCCAGCCGTCCACGAGCGTTGCCAGCGGAAATCGGCTCATTTCCAGGGCGTCTGACGGAGGGGCCCCGCACCGAGAGTCTCCCAGTACGAGGGCACAGTCGTTCGCGGTGAGCGACCCGAGGAGGCGGTCGATCCTCGCGTAGGCCGCAAGCTCTCGTTCGCCCACCGCGTCGGCGAGCACCGCCGAGGGCACGAGTACACAGGCATCGCAATGTCGGGCAACGAGTGAGCCAAACTCGTCATCGCCAAGCCTTGCTGCGAGGGGCTCCTCGGCCAGCACCACCAGGCGACCGGGAGTGAGCCGTCGGAGACTCGCCAGCGTAGACGAGAGGGCGTGACCACTTGATGGCATGTCGAGGAACACGGCTGCATCCTGCCCTCGGGCAAGCCGCTCGACGCGGCCGGGTACGCATCCTGCCGCCTCGATACCCCGCGCGGCAAGATGGAGCGGAATGCCGTACCGCGCTCCCACGGCCAAGGCGAGCAGGCTGTCACGCACGAACGGAACGACCGGCGGATCGAGAGTGAGCGGCACGACCTGGCCGCCGCAGGCTGCCAAGACCATGCGGCCAAAGAGCCCGGCCTCGACGGGAGTTGCCGTCACATCACAGGCATCGGTGAGACCCGCCGTCATGCATGTTGCGTCGGTCGGCAGCGCGCCGAGGAGCCTCTGGAGGGGCCGTCGCGTGACGCCCGTCACGAGGACACCGCCTGGTGCCAACGTGGCGACGGCCGCGGCGCACGTGCGTGCGGGGGGGGCCGAGACCACCATCGGGGCGTCGTCATCGTGGTGGGCGAGGGCCGGTTGCGCCACGCTCGTGATGACGACGGTGTCGGAGCGGACTCCAGCAAGCGCTTCCGCCTCGATCGCGCGGCCCGACACCTCGACCACGGCATGCGTGCATCCACTCTCAGCAAGCCGTGCGAGCCAGCGTGTGAGTTTTCCCTTGCGGGCATAGTCGCTCATGGCAGGCACGTCGTCCGCGAGGCCAAGGCAGCCCAGATCGGAGAGAACCCCAACGCGAAGGCCGGCTTCGGCGAGGACCGCTGCGGCGAGCCATGCGGTGGTGGTCTTCCCGCTGGTCCCAGTGACCGTGATGACCCGGAGGCGATGGGACGGATAGCCTTCGCGATTCCCTCGAAGCACCGAGCCTTCTGAATCAGCCCCCGAACGACCGACGGATTTCCTGGGCATCGCATGGCCTCCTGCCAGATGGTTCCGCGGCGAATGACCGCGGTCGCTGATGGATTCATCCTTGAACACCACCAGGTTGCGATTCTCAATCCGGCGGGAACTCGGTCAATCCCAACTTGGTCGAACGGACCGGGCGAGGAAATCGGCCGCTTGCCCTGCTTTCCCTGCTTGCCAATAGTCCGTGGCCGGCGGTGGCCGAGTTGCTAAACGCTTTGACCTCGCGATACCTTCAACGTCATGCCTGCTGCCTCAGTGACTGCCGCCACGGTGATGCCCGGGCGGCACCACGTCCTCTGGGTGGGAAGGGATGCGTCTGCCGATCTCCGGATCGCGAGGGCTGGCGCGGCACGGCTCGCGGAGCTCCATATAGTGGAGTCGCCGGGCCACGCGGTGGCTGTTCCGCCCGAGCCGTTTCGCGATCGGTCCCCGGCGGTGATTCTCATGGCCTCATCGAGCCCTCGCCGCTGGGCATTGGGCGACGCCGTGGCGCTGTCACTCCGGTGGCCGCTGGCGCCCGTGGTGAGCGTGGCTGCGAGCCTGGTCGACGGCCGGCGCCGGAGTGGGCCATCGCTTGCGGGAGTCGAGGAAATTCCGTGGCATGACCTCACCGGGAGACTCGCGACGTGGCTCGCCGATCGGGATGCCGGACGCCCGGGAGTGCTTGGTCTGCCGGCCACCTCGCGGCGCGAGGAGAGCATTCTGGAAGCCGTCCGTCCACGGGCCACGGGCCTTCGTGTCGCCGTGGCGGCGATGCGGGCTACTGATCTCGACGGCCTTGCGGATCTTGTAGCGGCAACGGGTGCGAGTGTGGCGGCTCGGAGCATGGGGCGTCCGCCACTCGATGATGCCACGGCAGTTCTCGTGTGGGACGTCGGAATCGTCGACGCGCCCACGCTCGCCTGGCTCCGGATGCTCGTGGCCAATCGGCCGGGCCGACGGGTCATCCTGCTCGAGTCGTTCCCGCGGGCCGAGACGACCACCGCGGCGATCGATGCCGGGGCCGCAGCGGTTCTGGGCCGGCCGTGTGGCGTGGAGGCCCTCGCAGGAACGCTGCTTTCCCTCCGTTGCCCGGCCTGAGTTGGGCTTGGACCAGCGGGACTCAGTCGCTAGCATCCCGGCCCTCCCGGAGGCCATCGTGGCCCGCCACGCCGTTTTGCTTGTCGCCGTCCCGCTGCTCGCGGCTGGCTGCGCCCACATGATGGTTTCCCCTGGCTGGCATACGGCTTCCCTACCGCGGATCGCTATCCCCGGTGGACTTTGGTCGAAGCCAGCGGGTCTGCCCGACCGCACCGAGCTCCTTGCCGGGCAACTCGTCATCCACGCTGATTTTCCACTCGCCGGGCAGCACCGCCTCGTGCGAGAGCTCGAGTCGCTGCGGACCGAGGTGAGCCAGCGACTCGGCCTCCCGATCTCGGACGAGCCGATCCATCTCTATCTCTTCGAGACACCCGAACGTTTTGAGGCGTTTGTGGCTCGGGAGTTTCCCACCTTCCCGTCTCGCCGTGCCTTCTTTGTCGTAACGGACACGAGCCTTTCGGTGTTCGCGGCATGGCAGGATCGTGTTGCCGAGGATCTCCGGCATGAGACGACGCATGGCTATGTTCATGCCGTCGTGCCCGCGATCCCGCTCTGGCTCGACGAGGGGATTGCCGAGTACTTCGAATTGCCGCGATCCGATCGTGGCGTGCATGCAGCCCATGTTGCACACCTTGCGGGCCGGCTCATCGAAGGCACCTGGCAGCCCGATGTGGCCAAGCTCGAGGCGCTCGCCTCCGCCGGCGAGCTCTCGCAGGACCACTACGCCGAAGCCTGGGCCTGGGTCCACTGGCTGCTCGACACCACCCCGGAGCGACGGGCGCTCCTTGAAGAGTACATCGCGGACATCCGCCGCGATCCCGCTACGCCGCCGCTCTCGCTCCGGCTGCGACAGCTTTCTGGGAATGCCGCTGCCGAAGTGAAGGCCCATGTCGAAGCACTCGCCGCGTCGGCCGGCCACGACTGACGGCCCTTCGATGGCGACTCTGGCCGCTGCCGTGCCGATATGCGTGTCACCATGACGCTGCCTCCGTTTTTTCCAGGCCCACACCCTGACACCGTCCGGACAAGCTCGGGGCGGGTTCTCGACGTTCCACCGGGATGGATCCTCGTCCCGCCTGGTGACCCTGGCCTGACTCGTCGCGTAAAGGCGGCGGGCGACCACTGGCTCGTTCAGGAAAAAGTCGGCAGGAAGCTATTCTCGCGTGGCGTGTGGGCAGCGCGGGAAACCGTTGAGCGGCTCCGCAACGACCTCGCCGCAGAGCGTTCCACAGCCACGTATGCACGTCGCCGCGAGACCGACACGAAGCGCCGCGAAGCCAAACAGGCCGATTACGTCGAAGATTTTGCGACAGCGGTCGTGAGATTTCTCGCGTTTCACGCTCGGCATGCTGGGATTGCCGAGCAACTCGCCCGCGCTGTCGCCGCGCATGCCACGCCCGTGGGCAGCGGCACGGTGGCCCGCACGCAGCGGATCCCGATCGAGCGCCGCGCCGAGGCCGCGGTGATCGCGTGGCTGCGGCACCAGACGACGGGGTATGACTCCATGAAGATCGCCCGCGTGAAGGGCAAGCGCCGCGAAGTCCGCCGCATGCTCGCCGAGCGATCCCGGGAGCTTCTCGGGGCCTACCGCCGTGGCGAATCCGTCGCTGCCACCTGCCCCCTCGCTCAGACGTTTGCTCCGGCCCCCACCAAGCGCGGCTGACGAGGCCGGGCTCATCAACGCCCACTCCTGCTACACCAGTGGCCGGAAGTGGCCGACGAGGTCGTGGAGACGTGTGGTGATCTGGCCGAGGGAGCAGACCTCGACCGTATCCAAAAGCTCTTCACATACGTTTCCGCCTGATTCCACGACACGACTCAGGGAGTCGAGGGCGCGGATGGCGGCAACGCGGTTTCGCTTCTTGAACGCCTTCACCCGCGCCACCTGCTTGAGCTTTGTGGCGCGGCTCGTGCGCATCATTTCCACGTCCGGAAGGCGCTCCGACTCGTCGCGATATCGATTGAGCCCCACGATCGGCCGCTCGCCAGCCCCGATCTGCCGTTCGTAACGGTGCGCGGATTCCTGGATCTGGCTTCGCTGATACCGGTGCTCGACCGCCGTGAGCACTCCGCCGAGCTCGTCGAGCGTGTGAAATTCGTCGAGGATGCCCCGCTCGACCGCCTTTTGGACGGCCTCCATGCCAGGTGAGCCTGCAATCGCATTCATCATGTGGCGAAAGAGGCCCGACTCCTCGAGCAGAATCGCCTGCGCGTTGGCGGCAAGCTTCACATACTCTTCGCCCGGCGTCGTAAATGGCTCGTCGGCACTGTTCGAGTGGCAGGAGTTCGTCGTGTTTGCGTAGGCAAGAAGGAGCTCGATCGCCGTCCGCGTAAGATTGTTTTTGAAAGACTGGGCGACGAGCGACCGCCCCGAGGTCTGTGTGTGCAGCCGCATCCGCTGGCCGCGCTCATCGGCCCGGAACACGTCCCGCATCCCGATCGCCCAGATGCGACGGCAGGCCCGGGCGAGGGCGAGGTATTCGATGTCGAGACCGCAATCAAGGAAGAACGAAAGCCTTGGCGCGAAGGCGTTCACATCGAGTCCCCGCGCGGCAAACAGTTCCACGTAGGCAAACCCGTTGGAGAGCGTGTAGGCCGCCTGCTGCACAGGCGTCGCGCCTGCCTCGGCGATGTGGTAGCCACTGATGGAAATGGGATACCACCTTGGCAGGGCCCGCACGCAGTGCTCGACCATGTCGCCCAGGAACCGCAGCGATGCGTCGAGCGGGAAGATCACCTCATTCTGCGCCTGAACCTCCTTGAGTACGTCGGCCTGCACGGTGCCACGGAGCGACATGGCGCAGGCGTCGCCCCAGCGCCGCTTGGCAGCCGCCACATACATCGCCAGAAGGATCGGCGCGGGGCCATTGATCGTCATCGAGACCGAACAGGCGGGGTCGGTGAGGTCAAAGCCGGCATACAGCCGCTCCATGTCTTCGACGGTATCGATCGCCACACCGCCTTCGCCGATCTTGCCGAAGACTGCTTCGGCGTCCGAATCGAGGCCGTAGAGCGTAGGACCATCGAAAGCGGTCGAGAGCCGGACGCTCGACTGATGCTGGGTGAGGTAGCGAAACCGCGCGTTGGTGTCGTCGGCAAGCCCCAGTCCCGCAAACAGACGGGTGGGCTCCTCCAGCCGTCGCCCCGGCTTCCCGTCGGCTGCCTGGAGATACATCTCGGAGTGAATGCCATTCACAAATGGAAACTCTCCCGGCAGCCCCTGACCGAGCAGATAGCGCGCGATCGCGCCCGGCTCGTCCAGCTCTGGGAGCGCGAGCCGCGGCAGGTCGAGGCCGGTGGGTGTGTGTCCACGCGGAATGGCAGCACGGATAGCGAGCCAACGCTCGAGCCACGCACCGCCGGCATCCCCGTCCGTGCGTGCCCGCTGCACTTCGGCCTCCACGTTCGCGTCGTGCGCCCTCCAGGCCAGGATCACGTGCCCGAGCGTGCCCATGGGATCGCCTTTCCATGTCGGTCGTTCACCGTCCACTCACACTGTGTCTGCCCGTGTGCCCAGCACGGCGTGCAGAAGCTCGTCAACGCCCGTGTCTCGGTGCGCCTTCGCAACCGTAGCGATCACCCGCTGCTGACCGCCAGCCGCCCGCAGCCGGTGCTCCACCTCGCTCACAGCCGTGCGTGCCCCCGCGAGATCTCCCTTGTTGACGACCACGACGTCGGCCACGTCGAGCATGACAATCTTTTGGAGCTGAAGCCTGGCCCCGTAGTCCGGGCTCATGACGAGCACCGAACAATCCATGGCGCCCGGAGCAAACGGCACCGACTCCTGCCCAATCCCGACGGTCTCGACGACCACGAGGTCGAACGGGAGGCCCCGCAGGATCTCCAGGCATCGCCCTGTCTCCGCAGCCACGCCGCCGGCAGTGCCGTGCGTCGCGAGCGAGCGCATGAAGACGCGATCGTCCTGCGAATAGATCATCGTGGCCCGGTCGCCGAGCAGGGCACCCTTGCCAAGAATGCTCGGATCGTGGGAGAGGATAGCGATCCGCGACTCGGGATGCGTCGCGAGGAAGCGACGGACGAGCTCGTCGATGAGTGTTGTCTTGCCCGCGCCGCCGGGACCGGCAATGCCGACCGTCCGAGGCTGCGACGCGAGGCGTCGGGGCAGGGGGCCGAGCTCCGAAAGCGTTCGGGCGATTGTTCGATCCGTCGGAAACGTTCCCCGTGGCGATTTCGCGGTCCGATGTCGCACACCGCGTCGCTTCCCATACGCCAGCACGAACGACACGATCTCGTCGAGCGGTGTGCCCGCGAAGAAAATGCGGTCGACGCCCTGGCGGGTCATCTGCGCGGCGTCAGCCGCCGTGATCGTGCCACCACCGCCTCCAAAAAGCCCGATGGCCGTCGCGTCCCGCTCCTCCAGCAGGTCGCGAACCTCGCGAAAAAACTCGACGTGGCCGCCGTTGTAGCTCGAAATGCCGATCGCGGCCACGTCCTCCTGGAGCGCGGCCCGCACGATGTCGCGGGCACTGCGATGGTAACCGAGGTAGATGACTTCGACGCCAGCGCGAACAAGCTCCAGATTGATCGTGTTGATCGCGCTATCATGGCCGTCGCAGATCGGCACAGCGGTCAGGATTCGCAGCGGACGCTTGGTCATGGACGTCACCTCGCCACAAGACGACTGCTGCCATCACACCCCGCGCCAGATCATGGCCACGTTCGTCGTGAGCGACCCACCCATGTTGAAGGTCATTACCGTCCGAGCTCCATCAACCTGGCGCTCACCGGCCTCACCACTCACCTGCCGGAACATCTCGACGACCTGCCGCACACCGGTAGCTCCGACGGGATGGCCATCGCCCATCAAGCCGCCCCCCGTATTGACCGGCATCGAGAACGCAGGACGAGTGCCCACGCCGATGTCCACTCGAGCATGGGGAAGCGTTGTCGCCCCCGATTCGAGCAGGGCGGCGGCCCTGCCAGGCTCGGCCCAGCCGAGCGCCTCGTAGGCCACGAGCTCCGAAATAGAGAAACAGTCGTGGACTTCCGCGGCGTCCAGGTCGCGAGGCGTTACCCCTGCCGCCGCATATGCCTGATCCGCCGCTCGCCGCGTCATCGGAAACGCTGGCACATCCTTGCCGTCCAGACGCAGCACATCGGTCGTGTGCCCAGATCCCAAGAGCCGCATCGACCGGCCTACCCGCATGAATTTGTCCGACGCCAGCACCACCGCTGCGGCACCGTCGGTGATCTGTGAGCAGTCGGTGATCTTGAGCGGCGGCGCGAATCGTGGGTTCGTGTCGCACGCGGTCATCGCCTTCTCCAGCGACATTGCGACGTCCCGCATCTGCGCCTGCGGGTTGCGGCGGGCATGGGCGTAGTTCTTGAGCACGACCGTCGCGAGCGCGGCCTCCGGGAGACCGTGCCTGGCGGCGTATGCCTCGGCGATGCCCGCAAACATCTTGGGCATCATGTGCTCGCCATACCGCGGCTTCTCGGCGCTCCAGTCAGCCGCTGCCGCGAGCACGTCGGCTCCCTCGGCCGGCGACATCGTTTTCTGTTGCTCGGCACCGACGACGAGGACGACGTCATACACGCCACCGCGGATCCAGTGGGCCGCGCTGAGCACCGCGACGCTCCCAGAGGCACATGCGGCCTCAGTGTGGAGCGTCGGGATGCCACGAAGCGAGTTGTCGATGCCGAGGAGCAAGGCCCCGAGGTGGAGTTGGCGGGTATAGAGGCCAGCAGCAAAATTGCCGACGACTCCCGCCTCAATGGCGGCCGGTTCGAGGCCCGCGTCGGCAATGGCCGCCCGCCCAGCCTCGACGATCACGTCCCGCAGGGACAGCCCTTCCTTGCGGAGATTTCGCTTGAAATCGGTCCGTCCCGCGCCGATGACGTGAACGTTTCGGTTCATGACGACTCTGCCTCCATTGTGATTGTACGAACGCCCGGCATGCACTGCCAAAATTGGCATCTCGGATAGCGTTGCCAGCGGCTTGCGTTACGAAGCCGTTACCGTGAGGCGGAGGGGGCCGCGTAGAATGCGGTCTCGTCCTCACCGCTCGCTGGCGTGGCCCACAAAGTCTCTGGACGAGCCCGCCGCGTTCGGAAGAATATTCATGCGGTAAAGTCCGCTCCTCGCCCGCGAGTTTCCCTATGCCGCTCCGAGCCCGCCGTGACTTTCTCTTCAGCTCGCTGGCCACTCTCAGTGGCGCCGCCCTCGTGCTGCCCGCTGGGGCCGAGCCCACGCCTGCTAGTGGCCATGCCGACGACTACCTCGCATTCCTCGGCCAGTCACCAGGGGCAGCGGCGGACGAAACGGGCCGTTCAGGCCAGGCGTCAGGGCCGTTCCTGTCTGACATCACCCAGGTTCCAGCTCATGCACCGGCCACCATTACCGAAGACAACATCCTCGGGCCGTACTACCGCCCCGGAGCGCCGTTCCGCGGCAAGGTCACTCCGCCTGTGGAGCCGGGGGTGGTGCTGGTGGTCCGCGGCCGAGTCTGGGGACACGACACCCGCCAGCCCCTGCGGGGTGTGACGCTTGATGTGTGGCAGGCGAACGCCGAAGGCCGCTACGACAACGACGCCCCTGAGCAGCCGCCGGCCGCAGGAGTGTTCATGAACCGGGCCCGCCTGCTGACGGACGAGCGCGGCTACTACGAGTTTGAGACTGTGCATCCTGGACGCTACCTGATCGGCCCCAATCGCTGGCGCCCGAGCCATATCCACTACCTGATTCAGTGTCCCGGGTATCGCCGGCTGGTGACGCAACTGTATTTTGAGGGTGACCCCATGAACGAAAAGGACGAATTCATCAAGCCATCGCTTATCATCGACATCGCGCGGGTGGCCACGCGGGGCGCGGAGATTGAAGTCGGCCAGTTTGACATCGTGCTGGCGAAGGCTTGAAGGATCGCCGGGGCAGCGGCACTTTTCTCACACCACCGCGGAATGACGAACGGCCCTCATCATCCGCCAATCGCATCGGGGCTCACCGCATGGACTTCACCGGCAAGGTCGTTTTCGTCACGGGCAGCTCCCGCGGCATCGGCGCGGGGCTTGTTCGGGCATTTGCGGCCCGGGGTGGCATCTGCGTCGTCAACTATGTCGATGATGCTGCGGGTCGCAACCATAGAGACGCCGAGGCCGTTGCCTCTGAGGTCGGCGGCGCCATGACCGTCGAATGCGATGTAGCCGACCACGCCCGCGTCGGCGAAGCCATGCGGGCGATCGTCGAGCAACTCGGCGGGATCGACATCCTCGTCAACAACGCCGGCATCCTCCGCGACCGTTCGCTCAAACGAATGGCGCCCGCCGATTTCGAGGACGTCGTGCGGGTGAACCTCGGGGGTGCATTCAACACGCTCCAGCATGCCACTACGCTCCTACGGCCGGGTGGCCGCATCATCAACATCGCCTCCGTCGCAGCCTTCACCGGATTTTTCGGCCAGGCCAACTACGCGGCGAGCAAGGCCGGGCTCGTCGCACTCACCAAGGTAGCCGCCCGCGAATTCGCAAGGCAGGGCACGACCGTCAACTGCGTGGCACCTGGGTTTATCGACACGGAGATCATCAAAGACATGCCGGCCGATGTGACGGAGAAGTTCGTCGAGCAGATTCCTTGTGGCCGATTGGGCCAGGTGGATGACGTCACCAACGCAGTGCTGTTCCTGGCATTCCGCGAGTCAGGCTACATCACCGGCCACGTCCTCCACGTCAACGGCGGCTTCTATATGTAGGGCGATATGTAGGGCGATGGTTGGGCTCGGGCCCCTCAGGCCGCCCCGTGACCCAGCCCTGCGTAGCTCGCAAGCCCGCCCCGAAAGGCTGGAAAACCGATGCCCAGGACGGTGGCGAGATCGATCGCATCCGCGCATGCTACGACACCATCAGACAGCACCCGGCGGGCTTCGTCGGCCATGGGTGCGATGAGCCGCCGTTCGACCACTTCTTCGCCCACGGGCACGCCTTGGCCTGACGCCACCGGCCGCCCCGCCGCCGAATGCGTCGAGAGCCCACGGCCCGACTTCCGGCCGAGCCAGCCGCGTTCCGCTGCAGCTCCCAGCATCGGCGGGGCCGCGAAGCGACCACCCAACGCTGCTTCAAGCGAACGAAAAATAGAGATCGCCACGTCGATGCCGATCTCGTCGATGAGGGCACACGGCCCCATCGGTAGGCCCCAGGCCCGAACTCCCGCGTCGAGGGAGTCGATGTCGATTCCCTCTTCGACCATCAGGATCGCCTCGCGGAGATAGGGAAACAGCACGCGATTGACGACGAACCCTGGCGCATCGCGGCACATGACGGGTGCCTTGCCGAGCATCGTGGCGACAACCACGCCGGTGGCAACTGCGTCCGGGGCTGATTCGGCGGTCCTTACGACTTCGACGAGCGGCATGCGCGCGACGGGATTAAAAAAGTGCAGACCGATTACGCGTCTGGGAGTCCGCGTGGCCGCCGCCAGTGCCCTGACGCTCAGCGAGCTCGTGTTCGTTGCAAGGATGGCATCGGGCCGTGCCAGTGCGTCGAGCCGACGAAACACGTCCTGCTTCACGCGAAGATCCTCGATCACTGCCTCGACGATGAGATCGGCCGCCGCGACCGTCTCCCAGGTAGTTCCCACATGCACACCGCCACCGTCGGGCATGGAGGCCAGTCGTTCGGAAGCTGCCCATGCCGCGCGCTCCTCCGTTTCGACGACATGCACGGTCACTCCAGCGGCGGCAAGGGCCGCCGCGATACCGGCCCCCATCGTTCCACCGCCGATAACCACGGCCGACCGGACGGTCCTGGCGTGCCCGGCCGCGTCGGCAGCTGCCACCTTCTTGGCCGCCGTCCGCAGAAAGAAAAGCCGCAGAAGGTTTCTTCCTGCGGGCGAGCGGCGCATGTCGATGAGCCCGCGCCGCTCGGCGACCGACGCAGCGTCGTGCCCGTGCTCGCAGCCAGCCTCGACGATGTCGATGAGCCGCAGGGGAGCCGGCAGATGGTCACCGGATCGCTCATGGATCGAGTGGCGAAAGCGGTTGCAGATGTCCCGCACGGTTGCCATGTCGTCATCACGCCCTGGCGTGTGAGGATCCGGCGGCGTGAGCAGGAGCTGCTTTGCGGCCACGAGCACGTCGGCCTGCGGCACGATCCGATCGACCAGTCCGAGGGCTGCCGCCTCAGTCGGCGGAATCGACCTGCCATGGACCATGAGGGTAAGCGCCGTCTCAAGGCCCACGAGCCGCGGTAGCCGAAAGGTGCCGCCCCAGCCAGGCACGAGGCCAAGCGTCGTCTCGGGCAGGCCGAGCTTTGCCCGCGGGTCGGCGGCGGCGATGCGATAGCGGCAGGCGAGCGCCACCTCGAGCCCTCCCCCTAGCGCGTCGCCATTGATCGCGGCCACGGTCGGCATCGGAAGCGCCGCGATGCGATCAAGAATCCGCTGCCCCCGTGCGAGATGCTCCTCGAGCGCCGCATCGGAAAGATTGTCCAGCTCAAAAAGATCGGCGCCGGCGATGAACGACCGCGGCTTCGCGGACGCGAACACGATGCCCATGGGTCGCTCGGCCTCGATCCGGTCGATCGCCGCCTCGAGGCCGACCCAGGCGGCCGCTGAAAGCGTGTTGACCGGCTTGGCCGGGGTGTCGAAGCACACCGTCAGGATGCGGTCCGCGTGTAGGGCGCACCGGACCGCATCGAAATCGCCACTGTCGCTCATGGTGAATCTCCCAGGCGAGACCATTCTTCACCGATGGGAGCGGCCAGAAAAGCTGGCTGCCGATATAATTCCGACGGATCGTCGCCGGCGCAACTCATGGATCGAGGGGTGGACATGCTTCGTGATGCCGACCCATCGTCGTCTCTGCCGCCTGGCGGCACCGACGCGTTATCACTCATTCTTGCTCAGGCGGGACGCCGTCCCGAAGAGATCGCATCGCTCGCCACGCTCGATGATGCCGACCGAACGGCCGAGCGGCAGTTTTCTGGCGAGGCACCCACGCTATCCACGCTGTTTGGATCGGCCCGGGCCGCCGACCTTGACCCCGGACGGTTTCGCCCGGAGCCGGAAGTCGCGGCCACGATGGCGGCATGCCTTGATTTCGTACTCATCCGCAAAAAGGCTGGCACGCTCCTCGACCACGACCGGATGCTTTTTCATGCCGACGCGATCGCTGGCCTCGCAGCCCGTGGCTTCTTCGGGCTCGCTATTCCGAAGCAGTATGGCGGCAGCGGCGCGAAGCTCGGCGACCTCGGGCCCCTTTTGCGGGCCCTCACGCTCGTCCACCCTGATCTCGCCGTATTGTTCGAGGTCCACAATTTTCTCGGGCCGGTAACGCCTCTCCTCGATTTCGGCACCGAGGATCAGAAGCAGCGGTTTCTCCCACGAATGGCTCGCGGTGAGTTGCTCGGCTCGTTTGCCCTCACGGAGCCCGGCGCGGGAGCCGACCCGAGCCGGCTCTCGCTTGCCGCCCGCCGCGATGGTGATCGGTGGCTTGCGAGCGGTGTGAAGTGGCCGATCACCAACGTCGTCTACGGCGGCCTCTGCATCCTCGTGCTCAAGCTCGCTGGTGAAAACCTTCCGCCAGGGCGAGACTCCGCGATGCTCCTCTTCGAGGTGCCGCCACACGACACCGACCACTTTCGTATGGTCCGTAACCGTCTCCACGCCTTTGACTATCTCTGGAATGCACGGTTTCGACTCACGGACTGCCCGGTGCCCCTCGACAATCTCCTCGGGCCGCCTGGCAAGGGTCTGGCCCAGGCCTTCAGCTCCCTCGCCAAGGGGCGTGGCGGCATCTGCGTCAATAGCGCGGTCAAGATTCTCAGGCTCATCGCTCAGCTCGCAAAAGATCCGACGGCACACGACACCCCGTCGTCCAACGGCGGGGCAGGGGGCTGGCTGTCCTTCCGAACCACATTCGGCCGTGCGATCGGCGCGTCGCCGCGGATCCGCACCTGGATGGGCAAGGCCGTCACGCGGGCCCTGGCCAGCCGCGCGCTGGGCGACATCTGCTTCCGGCTCGCGGCGAGTGGCGTTCGCGACGAGACGATGGGGATGATCGCCAAAGTTTATGCGTCGAAAGCGCTGCTCGAAACGGCGATCCGTGCCTACCAGGTGCAAGGAGGGCGATCGGTCCACGTGGACGAGCGCCGCATCGCCGCGCGGCAGCACGAGAATCCACCGGCCGGCCGTATGCCGATCGAGAACTACATCGGCGAGAACATGCATGAGTTCGCAATCGCGACTGTGTACGAAGGGCCGAATCCTGTCCTCGCCGATGTCGGCGCACCGAACGCGATGACCCGCGGCATCCGCACCGAGTACCTCGAGCCGATCGGCCTCGCCGAGGCAAGCGGCTCGTTCGGCTGGCTCCCGAAGGCGCGGTTTGCGGGCTACGTCGCGAAAACCGTCCTCGGCTCCTTCCTGCCGATGGCGGGCTCGATCGAGGGCATCGGGCCGCTTTCGCCCGCGCGGCGACGCTGGATCCGCCGCGGCTTCCGTCGCAATCGCATCCTTGGACGACGGATTCTGTTGGTCATTGCCCGCTACCAGAAGTCGTTCATCGATGAGAGTTTTCTGCTCGGAGATGAGGGGGGCATTTTTGACCAGCTCTGTGCGTCGATGGCGTCACTCGTGTATGCCGTGACCCTGCGGAACGAATCGCCCGATGAATCGCTCGTGGCTGATGCTCTCGATCTCGAGGCCGAGCTTCTCCTACGCGGCCGCAGCCCAACCCCCCGCCTTCAGCGGCTCTGGGCGGAAGTCGGATGCCACGTCATCGACCCTGCGTCGGCGCTCCATCGCGACCTCATCGCCGATATCGAGGTGAGCCAGATTCCGCTCGACCCCCGGCATGTCGACGCCTACATATGAGCGCGCGACAGGGTGGGGAACACCTGTCATTCCAGGAGCCATGTCATGACCGCACTCGTTCGCGTTGAATCGCCCAGGCCCGGCATCGTCGTCCTCACGCTCGATCGCCCGGAGCGGCGAAATGCCCTCTCGATTGCCCTCCTCGAATCACTTGTGCGTGAGATCGAGGCCGTCGAGGCCGCCGGTACGGCGCGGGTCATGGTCCTCCGCGGTGCGGGCCCGGTGTTTTCGGCTGGCCTCGACCTTGCCGAGGCTTCGGATCCCGCGCTCGTCGAGGCATCGGCTCGCGGGGTTGCGGCGGCGCTCGATGGGCTGCGGCGATCTCCGCTTGTCTCCATCGCGGCGGTCCACGGCGGGGCCTACGCCGGCGGGGCGGGCCTCATGGCTGCCTGCGACATGGTGGTGGCGGCGGCCGATGCAAAGATTGGTTTTCCAGAGGCCCGCCGCGGCCTGCTCCCCGCGCTCATCTGCGGAGTGCTTCGCGACAAGGTGCGGGCCGGCGACCTCGCAGAGCTTTTTCTCGTCGGCGAAGCGATCGACGCGGCCCGCGCTCGGGAGATTGGTCTCGTCCAGCGTGTGGTGCCCCCCGATGGCCTTCTCGAGGAGGCCCTCTCGATGGCCGCGGGCATTCTGGCCGGCGGACCGCAGACGATCGAGCACACGAAGGCGCTGCTCCATCGCACCTACGAGCGTTCCCCCGCCGAGCCCACGAGCCCGCTTGCCATCCATCTTGCCGCTCGCAAAAGCCCCGAGGCCATCGAAGGCCTCCGCGCCTTCCTCGAAAAGCGGCAACCCCGCTGGGACGAATAAGTCGTCGCGAGGCAACCCTTCAATGTCGGCTGCTTTGCATGCGTTGCCTTGGCCACGCGCTGCCGCTGGGCGTTATCGATCGGGCTTCCAAACGTACCGCTTGGACTTTGCGTCTGTAGCTATGTGTTTCCAGTTCGCCTCGAGCTTCTTCATGCCGTCGATGTGCCACTGGCTCCAGCCAATGCCCAGACGCTCGCAGGTTTCGATCGTAAACTCGTGCTTGCCGAAACCACTTGAACGCTCATTGTCACCGTCCTGAGCGCCCAATTGCTGGGTGGTAAACCGCGGCGGGAAACTGTTTTCCGACGGCCAGCCTGGAAACTCTGCATGGAACGTGCGGAGGTTTTCGGCGTTGGGAAAAAGGTTTTGGTCGGTGTGGTAGAGGTGGTACGCGACGCTGGAGTTCATCCAGTCGATGGGGGAGCCTGGGAGCGCGGAGTAAAAGCGTGTGAGTCGGTTCATCGCGTCGGGGATACCCCAGCCAGAGACGCCGCATGGTGTGAGGTGCATGAGGTGGGTGTCTGGAGCAAGCCCGTGCACGAAGTCGTGGATTGCTCGGAGTTTCTTGAGCATGACGATTTCATCGGCATTGGGCTCGCCAAGCTTCGTCGCACCGAGCAGGGGCTCATTCTGGAGCTCGAAGATGACGTGTGAGCGGTCCTTGAAGGCCGGGGCGACGTGCGACCAGAACGCCCGAGCGAAGTCGGGGTCAAAGGCTCCGACAGCGCCGTGATAGTTGATGATCGCGTACATGCCGTTGGCAGCGCAGTGGTCCACGGCACGGGAGATCTTGCCTAGCGTGTGCTCGCGGTAGTCCCGGTTATTCCAGTCGACCTTCTCGCCCCAGCCCTTGTCGTGCAGCCACACGTCGAAGGCCACGATCCGTACGGCGTTCATGCCGCGGGCCCGTAAGGCAGCGTAGTATTCCGGTGGCTCATCCGGCCGCTGCTCCCAGGCCCAGGCGGCCCCGGCCCGAAGGGGTGTGCCGGCGTCGGTGCGCAAAACCTTGAGGCGAGCCGCGCCGCCGAAGGGGTCCGGTATCTCGACGACCCGGATTCGACCACGGTCCGGCCGAAGGCCTCGGGCTGGCTTGGCGGCATGAGCCCCGAGAATGCACCCCAGCGAAACGGCGGTGAAACCCACCACCCACACAGCTGTTTGGCCAAACGACAGACGGCCCAGAGACGGTATCGACATGGAATGCCTCCGGTTGCAATCCCTCATGGTACGTCCCTCTCCACCTTGGCCGCACAGTGCGGAGGAGCGGACCGCCCGTGCTCAGCGACTTGCCTCGTACTCGATCCGGAAGAGCTCGAGGAGATGCAAGTCCATCCTGTCCTTCATCCGGTTGGTGGCACGCTTGCTTGCGATGATATCGCGGATGTTCGCCACAGGAAAGATGCCCTCCATGACGGCCCGCTGCTTTGCCGCGGCGTAACTCTCGATCCCGTCAGGGGTGAAGACGATGTTGAGGTCGAATGGTCCGTTCGTGAGCTGGATGAAGTCCTTGCCGGCGACGATCTCGCGCTCGACCGCCTCATCGATAACGAAGCCGATCCGGCGGACCGCGGCGACGAGACGTCGGCCGTTGTCTGCGTCCTTCGCCGGATACACATTGACGTCCTGGGTTGTGCCTGGAAACCCAAGCAGGATCGCGCCGCCCTTGCCGATAAACAGGTAGTCAACGCCATCCTCGGCAAACGCCTCCGCCACCTCCTGAGCCTGAAGCGGATTGAACTGGGCGTGCTCGTTCATTCTGGTGGGCACGGCTGATAGCCGAGGTAAGCGGGCAGGTTCGCTACACACCATTCCCGGTATGCCTTGGTACTTGCGAAGACCCGAACAGCCGGCTCATCGAGCACGGGCCGCGGAACGCGGCAAAAGCCATACCTCATCCGCGTTACCAAGGGCCTAGCAAGCTGACGGCGACACTGTTCCCGAAACTGCATGTCGGCGGCTTCGTCTGGCGACGTCTGGTGAGATGGAAGGTCTGACATGGTTCAACTCGTCCGGGACATGCCCGATGACAACGGATCTCGCTCCACCATCCCCGCCAAGGACACCATCCCCGCCAAGGACATGCACGTCACGGAGTACGAATCGAGATGGGCTCCTCTCCGAGCATCGCAGTGGTCACTCGCCCAAGTCGGCTGCAAGGGCGCCGCGCCCGGTGGGGAACGCTCGGGCAGGCGAAATTCCTCATCCGACACGCACAACTCCACGATCGGCGGGCCGCGACGACGAAACGACGCGACGCCACCACCCCATCCCCTCGTGAATCCGGCGTTCCATGAGGGCAGTGCCCGCTGGTGGTTGCTACGCTGTCTCGATACGGGCGACGTCTTCGAGGCCAAGCTCCACGATGCTGATCTCCCGCATCCGGAATTTTTGAATCTTGCCCGTGACGGTCGTAGGGAACTCGTCGACGAACTTCCAATAGTGCGGCACCTTGAAGTAGGCCATCCGCGCGGCGCAAAACGCTTTGAGCTCCTCCGCGGTCGCCTGCCGGCCGTCGCGCAGGGAGACCCACGCCATCACCTGCTCGCCAAACCTGCGGTCGGGCACGCCGATCACCTGCACATCACGCACCGCCGGGTGCTCGTAGAGAACCTCCTCGATCTCCCGCGGAAAGATGTTTTCGCCGCCGCGGATCACGAGGTCTTTGAGCCGGCCAGTGATGCGGAAATAGCCGTTCGGCTCGCGAAGCGCCAGGTCTCCCGTGTGGAGCCAGCCCTCCGGGTCGAGCGCCCGAGCAGTGGCCTCAGGCATGCGGTAATAGCCGAGCATCACGCCGTGGCCGCGGGCACAGAATTCACCAGACTGGCCATCGGCGAGCGTGCGGCCCGTCTCCGGATCGACAATCTTCGCCTCGCAGCCTGGGATCACACGGCCGACGGTGCCCACCCGAAGCGCGATTGCATCATCAAAGCGGGTCTGCGTGACGAGTGGTGACGCTTCGGTCTGGCCATAGCCGATCGTCATTTCAGTCGCCCCCATCACTCCCGTCACTCGCCGCATGAGCTCGATCGGGCAGGGGCTTCCCGCCATGATCCCCGTGCGGAGTGACGCGAGATCGCGACGCGGAAAGTCGGCGTGCTCGAGCATGGCGATGAACATTGTCGGCACCCCATACACAGCCGTGCACCGCTCGGCCTCAATCGCCGCGAGCGTCGTGTCGGCATGAAACACCTCGGCTGGAAAGACAACTGTCGCGCCGTGAACGAGCCCACAGAGCGAGCCCAAGACACAGCCGAAACAGTGGTAGAGCGGCACCGGCACGCAGATCGCGTCCGCGGCCGCCATCCGCTGGCTCGTGCCAGCATAGAAGGCGTTCATGAGAATGTTGCGGTGCGAGAGCGTAGCCCCCTTGGGCTCACCCGTTGTGCCCGAGGTGAACTGGATATTCACAGGGTCCAGGCAGTCGATGGCCAGTGACTCCACCGCAAGCTCTCGAGAGGTGACACCGTCAGCCAGCGCCAGGAGCCCCTCCCACGACGTCGCCCACGGCTGCACTTCGCCCCGCAGTTGCACGATCGTCTTCAGATGCGGGCATCGTGTGCTGGTGACGCGCCCGTCCGCGGCTGTGGCCAGTTCCGGCACCGCCTCGACCAGAGATGCCAGATAGTCGGTGGTCTTGAAGCGATCGATCAAGGCAAGCCCCTTGATGTCGGCCTGCGCGAGCACGTAGGCGAGCTCGGGCGGCCGGTAGGACGGATTCACCGTCACGAGCACAACGCCGATTCGCGCCGTGGCGAACTGCAGCAACAGCCACTCGGGCACATTCGTCGCCCACACGCCAAAATGGTCGCCGCGGCGGAACCCAAGCCCCAGGAGGCCGCGGGCGACGCGGTCCACCTCGCGGTCAAGCTCAGCCCAGGTCATCCGCCAGCCCTGCGCCGAAAAGACCGCAGCCGTACGGTGTGGCACCCGCCGCGCGGTTTCGCGAAGAACCTGGCCGATCGTGAGGCCATCCACCCACGGCGGCACGCCCTCGGCTACGGGGCCAGGCGTGACGGGCTCACGGAGCGGCATCGCGAGCACGGCCTCCGCGAGTGCCTTACCCTGAGCGTCGGTTCGCAGGCCGCGGCGAAGCACGCCGTGCAACACAAAATTCAGACCGCCGAGATTCGGCAGGGCGTACCGATCAACCTTCGTCACGCCGAGCGGTTCGAAGTACCGAGCCATGCGGTCGGCTGTGAGCCAGTCGACGAGCCAGGGATAGTCTTCGAAGGATCGCCCGAGGATACCGACGTTGGCCGCCGTGCCCTTGTCGCCGCTGCGGCCGTGGACGAGGTCGCCAAGCGTCACCGCGACCTCCCGCGGAACAGCCGCCCGTAGCTCCCCTGGTGCGGTGATGACCCGCGTGCGGAGCACTGGCGACTGCGCCGTTGGCCACGCTGCCGCCGAGACTCGCGATGATGACGTGTCGGCCGTGACAACCGTCGTGACGTCTGGCGTCGCCCTGCCCGCCGCGATGAGGCACGGCCAGTAGCGAACCACGGGATGCACTCGTGGCCTGCCCTCGGCGTAGCCGGTCGTGCCCTGCGGCCCGGCGGTCACGAGCGGCATGAATGCGCGTGAAAACGCTTCGACAGAGCCGCGCGACTCCGATTCCACGGCCATCCGCAGCACGGTCTCGCGTGAGTCGTCGAGACGATTCACCATGCCCGCCACCGGCACGGCTCCCCTCTGGCCCAGGCACTCGACGATTGTGTCGCGGAAGACGTGCCCAGCATCCCGCAGCCGCTCCAGGACGATCTCCCCACACCGCTCCGCCTTCTCACGGGACCGACTGCCCACGATCGTGAGCATGCCGGCGGCACGAAATCCATCGCGATACGTCGCGCTCACTTTGAGCGTCGGCGGAGCCGGGGAGCCTTGCGCACCGCGAACGCTCACGCGGTTGGCAGCCACCTGCTCGACCTCGAGGTCGAGAAACGATACACACACGTCGGGGCTCACATACCGCGCCGGGTCGCCGATCTCGTAGACAAGCTGCTCCTTCACCGTCGCCACGCTCACCATGCCCCCGGTTCCGGGTGGCTTCGTGATGACACATCGCCCCTCGCGATCAATCTCCGCGATCGGAAAGCCGATGTGTGCCGGATCAGGTATGTCGAGCCAGTCCGTCGAGATGCCGCCGGTGACCTGCGTGCCGCACTCGAGGAGATGGCCCGCGACAGTCGCGCCGGCGAGCCGCTGCCAGTCATCGAGGGACCAGCCCAGAGCATGCACACACGCACCGACGACGAGCGACGGATCGGCCACGCGGCCAGTGATGACGATGTCGGCGCCGGCGTCGAGCGCCTGCACGATCCCGCGGCAGCCGAGATACGCATTGGCCGTGACGAGTCGATCCCGCACGTGTGCCAGCGTCTCGCCCGTGTCGAGATTCCTGAAGACATCGCTGCCGACCGCTCCTGTCGCTGACCGCAGAATCGCGAGACAGTCGTCGCCCGAGACGACGCCGATGGTAAGGGACCGGCAGCCGGCCCGCTCGAGCGCCTCGCGGCATGCGGCAGCGCACCCCGCGGGATCGAGGCCACCGGCGTTGGCGACGAGGCGGCACCGGCCACCGGCAGTCCAGTAGTCAGCAAGATCCCGAACCACCTCGACAAAATCTTGGGGATAGCCAGCCGAAGGATCCCGCTCCCGCTGCATCGCGAGGATCGACATCGATACCTCCGCGAGGTAGTCCATCGTGAGAAAGTCGAGGTCGGGCTGCTGCGCGAGAAGGTCTCGGGCGGCCGAAGGACGGTCGCCCCAGAAAGCCTGCGCGTTTCCGATGCGGATGACGCCCATCACACGTCCCTCTCAAGAAACCGCGGCCGCAGGAGGTCACGTGGCTGAATGATGGCGAACGCCGCCGCGAGCCACGCCCGCGTCTCGTGTGGCTGGATGATCGCGTCGACCCAGCCGCGGGCTGCGGCATACCGGATGTCAGTCTGATCGTGATAGGTCTGCCGAATAATGGCGCGGAGCTCCGCGACCTTTTCCTCGGAGAGCTTCTTCCCCGCCTTCTCAGCGTCGCGAACGCGAAGGGCAAGGAGCGTGTCCGCCGCCTGCGAACCACCCATCACGGCATAGCGGGCGTTTGGCCAGGCCAGGATGAGCGCAGGGTCGTAGGCACGGCCGCACATCGCATAATGGCCAGCGCCATAGGAGCTGCCAATGATCACCGTGAATTTTGGGACCGTGGCGGTGCTCATGGACCGCACGAGCATGGCACCTGATCGGATGATACCCGACTGCTCTGCCTGCTTGCCGACCATGAAGCCTTGCACATCCTGAAGGAACACGAGGGGAATGCGGTTCTGCTCGCAGTCATCGACGAACCGGGCCGCCTTCTCCGCCGCATCGCCGTAGAGGACGCCGCCGATCTGGAGCTCGCCGCGGGCGTCGGTGGCACGGCGACGGGCGTTGGCCACGATGCCAGCTGGCCGTCCACCGATGCGGGCATACCCGGTGACGATCGTCTTCCCAAACTCCGCCCGAAACTCTTCAAAGGTCCCGTCGTCGATGATGCAGTCAAGAACCTCGCGAATCTCGTACTCGCCTCGGCCGTCCGCTGGCACGATTCCGTAGACGTCCTCGACATTTCGCCTCGGAGCCTGGCCACCATCAGCGGCCGGGCCCCGCGGAGGCAGTAATCCGACGAGTGACCTCAGCCGTGCGAGACAGGCCGCGTCGTCCTTCTCACGAAAATCGACCGTGCCACTCGTGCCGGCGTGCATCGCAGCGCCGCCGAGCTCCTCAGGATCGACGTCTTGTCCCACGGCCGCTTTCACGAGGGCGGCCCCGGCCAGGCAGAGCTGGCTGCCTTCGGTCATGAGGATCTTGTCGCAGAGCACGGGAAGATAGGCACCGCCGGCAATGCAGTTGCCCATCACAGCCGCAAACTGGGGAATGCCCTCGACCGAGAGGACCGAGTTATTCCGAAAGATGCGGCCGAAGTCGTCCTCGTCGGGAAAGATTTCGTCCTGAAGTGGAAGAAAGACGCCGGCCGAGTCGACGAGGTAGATGAGAGGGAGCCGCAGACGATGGGCGATCTTTTGGACGCGGATGAGTTTCTTGACCGACTGGGGGAACATCGCCCCGGCCTTGACCGTCGCATCGCTCGCCGCCACGACACACGGCTGGCCGCTGACGACTCCGAGCCCCGTGATGATCCCCGCAGCAGGCACGTCGCCCCATTCGGGATACATCTTCCACGCAGCCCAGAGGCCAAGCTCCAGAAAACATGTGCCGGGATCGAGGAGAAGGGCGAGTCGCTCGCGGACGGGGAGTCGGCGGAGCTTCCGCTGCCGCGCATGCCCCTCAGGGCCTCCACCAGCCCGGAGTAACTCCTCATCGGAGGCGATTGCGTTGGAGAGGTCGCGGAGGCTGGCCATGATTTCCCTCACCCCAGAATGCTCTCGGACGGCCAATGACGCACCGCAGTTGGCGCATGCACAAGCCATCGTTTCCCGAGACTCATTGTTCCCCCAGGGGCGGTATCAAGACAAGGCGAATCAAATGGGCCGCCTGCCGTCACGGCCGGCGGAAGACAGTGCCGTGATCGGTGGCACGGAACCCAAGCTTGTCGAAGAGCCTGACTGCCGGCGCGTTGCCTTCGTCCACATGCGCTTCGGCGACCATCATTCCCTCGGTGGCGAGGTCGTGCATCGCCTCGGCGACGAGGTAGCTGGCGAGCCCCTGCCGCCGCCGCACACCCTCGATATCGACGCGCAGGAGGCCCGCGATCAAGACCCCCCACGACGAAGCAAGGGGCTGCACGTCCCACACCGACGCGCTGCCGAGGAGGGCGTCGCCCTCGCCGAGGAGCTCGTACCGCCGAAGCGCCATGCCGGTCGTCGTGGCCGCCTCCCACCAGGATCGGCGGGTCGGCTCGTCGATCACGTGGAGTGTGGTCGCCCGACGGATCGCGAGTTGAAGTCGATTGACCGGAGGACGAAATCCCTCGAGAGGACGACGCAGCACGGCGATCCGCATGTGCTCCGCATAGCCGTTCCGGCGGAACACCTCGCGCATCCGCGGTGAACTGTCGAGGATTCCCGGAAGGTCACTCCCGCCATAGAGGCCCAGATAAGAGCCGCCAATATCGGGCCCACCTCCACCGAGAATCGTGGTGGCACCACGATCGCGCAGGTACTGCTCCGCGCGTTGCAGGAGGCCGTCCTCGATCTCTGTCTGGCGATCGTGGGATGGCACGACCATGAGCATCGTCGTACCGATGGAGGTGTCGATTGCAGTTCGGGAGGCGTTGGGTCCGAAGCCAGCATGGGCAAAGCCAAGGATTCGATCTCCTTCGCGGGCCACCACCAGACCGTGGCGATCAAAGTAGGGTTTGGAGAAGACGGCGTCTTCGAGGGCCGCGGACGTCATGGGCTGGAGGGCGGCGGAGCCCAGGTCGGCGGCCCGCCAGGCATCGGCCAGCTTGGGTGGGTCGTCGTTGCGGAAAGAGTCGAAGGTGATCATCCGCGTCCGCCGCCGGCGGCCTTTGCCTTGGCGTCGGGCTATGCGGCCGCGTGGTCTGTCAGCTGAACCTCGACGAAGCCGTCTCGCTCACGCACCTCGAAAACCGCCTGTCGCACCGTCGGCGAAATCTGATGGCGGCCGGTGACGACATCGAATTGCCAGCCATGCCAGGGACACGTGATCACCGTACCGCAAAGAGCGCCGGTCCCAACAGGCCCTCCCTGGTGCGGGCAAAGGCCGTCCATCGCATGGAAGCATCCCGCGACGTTCGATAGGGCTACCATCCGATCTCCTACGACCCGCTCGATGGCCGTGCCAGGGGGACACTCGTCAGCCCGGGCAATTGCGATCCATTCGGCCATCGTGCTCGGGGATCGGGGCGAGAGGACAATCGGAGTGGGACGCGTTCGCACGCCCGCCGTGTTCACTATGCGGCAATCCGCGTTACTCTAGCCTTTCGCGGACGATTTCGCCATCGGCGATGCACCCACCAATACTGGGAGGGTTCCCGGCGTATCGCCTCCTCGAGGAGCGTCGTATACCACTGCGAGAGCGACTGTAGATCGCCAACTTCGGGGCCACCAGCAGCCGGATCGGCTGTGCCTTCGAGACGGAGATCCAAATCGAAGAGCCCGCCGCGACGGGTGGCCGAGCAGACGAGCACAGGAGCCTGCGACGACAGCGCGAAGACGCCGATCGCCTTGTGGACGCTTGCGGGCCTTCCGAAGAAGTCCACCCAGCATCCCTTCGGCCCTGCGGCCTGGTCGCCAAGAAGGCCGATGGCGCCGTTCTCCTCGAGCACGATCGCCACGTCTGGAGCGCTCCCCTTCTTGGGCAGGATCTTCTGCCCGCGGGATTCCCGGAAGTCGGTGACAAACTGATCGAGCAATGGATTGTCGAGTTCGCGAGCAACCGAATAAATCCGAAATCCGAAGAGACCAAAAAGATACGCTGCCAGTTCGAAGTTCCCGAAGTGTCCGGAGAGGACCACCTTGGGTCGGTCGAGCCAAAGGATGCGGACAAAATCCTCGATGCCCTGAATCCGAAGGTGCTTTCGCCACGTTGTCTTGTGGATGACGCGGTTGGCATGGGCGATCTCGACGACCATCAGCAGCAGATGCTCCCACATCCCGCGGGCCACCTCCCGGCGATCCGTGGGCGACATGTCGGGGAAAGCGGTGCGGAGATTGTCGCGGACGACTGCGCGGCGAATCCGAACGCGGTTGGCCAGAATCTCGGACAGCCCGCGGGCCCACCGCTCGCACGCCTTTCGTGGCAGTGATTGAATCACGCAGATCACCAAGCGCACCGCCGCGTACGTGGCGAGGTCGAGCGCGCGGGTGGTGAGTGTGCGGGGCGGGGTCAAGGCGTCGGGTCCGTGACGGCGGGGGGCCACATCCTGCGGCCAAGCAATTCTGGCTCGTGACGCCCCTTCGCATCCATATCGGTTTTGTGGGCCCTTTCGCACGAATCGGCGGTAATCTGGGGCAACTTTGCTGCTTGCCAGACGGCCGCGCGGGTCAGCCTCTTGGGGGTGTCGCCAGGAGGATCGCCACGCTCACGGCGTTGAAAAGGGCATGGAGGAGGATGCAGGGCACAATAGAACCGGTGCGGCGGGCGATCAGCCCGAGCACAAGCCCGAGAGGAAAGAGCGGCAGGAAAGCGAGGCCATGCCCGTAGTGGGCCAGGGCAAAGGCAGCGGCTGCGATGCACACGGCGGCGATCCCGTCAGCTGCGGGGAGCAGTTTTTCGAGCCATGCCTGGAGCACGCGACGGAAGAAAAACTCTTCCCCAACGGGCGCGACAACGCAGGCCGTCACGACGACGAGTCCAATGCCGAGGGCGTCGCGTCGAGTGGCGAGGAACTCAACGACCGGGTGCTCATACGGCTTGATCGTGTCGAGCCAGGCCGCGAGCCCCAAGAGGGGCGGCACCACGAGGGCGAGCCCCATGATCGCGAGCTTCGCGTCTGCTGTCGGCTGGATCGGTCCAAGCCCGAGATCGGCCGCCGTTGCCCCACGGGCCATGAGCCACGCTCGCGCGAGGATCGTCGCCAAGGTCACCACAAGCATGCTCATCGCCAGGCTCAGATCCAGCGGTGGCTTCGGCCCGGTGATCGCCCCGGCCATCGTGGCCAGGCCGACGAATCCGATCGCGATCACGAACACATCGTTTCCATCCCAGGGCACGGGCTCGTGAGAGCGGACCGCGATCACAGGCAGTCCGCGCCGGAGCCTCGTGGCGAGCATCATCGTCATCGCGACGAAAGCAACGACCGCGACCGACGCGGCCCACGGAAACCATACGGGGACGTCGATCGAGGTGTGAATGTCGGCAACCATATCGAGACGTGATGCGGCCTACCGGACGAGGCTGCGGGCTGCCCAGAGGTACTCGAGGCCCGAATAGGCGGTCGCGATGACCGCGGCCCAGGTGGTCCACGTCGCTGCGACGGCGAGAGGCACGGTGAACGGCGTCCACTCCGGCCAGGCCCTCGCCGCGAGCACGAGGGCGACGGCGGCACACTGGAGTACCATCTTGATCTTGCCGCTCCACGCCGCTGAAAAATCGGTGCCCGCGCGTTCCATCTCAGCGCGGATCGCCGTCACAACCAGCTCTCGGACGACGATAAGCACGGCCATCCACGGGAGGATCGGGCCACTCGGATCGGCGAGCATGATGACCGCGCCGCAGATGAGCACCTTATCGACGAGCGGATCAAAGATCCGACCGAGGCGGCTCACCTGGCCGTAGCGACGGGCATACCAGCCATCCACCCAGTCGGTCGTCGCGGCAATCACAAAGCCGACGGTCGCCGCGACATCGAGCCTCCATTCGATCATGACAAAGACAGCGATCGAGAGGACGAGCCTTGCCAGCGACAGCACGTTCGGAACCGTCCAAACGCGATCCAGTTGAGAAGGTGATGCCATGTTCGGGGCCGGGGCTAGAGGCCCGGGTTAAAGCCAGCCGGCGGAGGCCGTCCACGTGGCAAAAGGCCATGGAAGGCTTGTGCCACGGACAGTCGGATAAATGAACAGGATGTTCATGTTTTTCGTGGAGGAGCCGCTGCCACGCCCGCGAGGTCGTATCCCACCGCGGCGACAATCTCGACGGGGATGATGTGCCCGGCGAGCGAGCGGCCGGGTCCGGTACCCGCGGCCGTCACGTAGACGGCGCAGTCGATATCCGGAGCGTCGGCGGTCGTGCGACCGATCCACACGTCATCCCGCTCGCCGGAGGGCCCGTCGATGATCACATCCCGCACGCGGCCCACTTGGCGACGGGCGTGGTCGTGGGCGATGCCCTGCTGGAGCGCCATGAGCTCGTCGCGGCGAGCGGCCTTCTCCTCTTCTGGCATGTGGCCATCGAGCCTGGCCGACGGCGTGTCTGTTTCGAGCGAGTACGGAAAAACGCCCACCCGCTCGAACCGCCAGGTTCGCACGAAGTCGAGAAGCTCGTCGAATTGCTCACGTGTTTCACCGGGGAAGCCGGTGATGAATGTGGTCCGCAGAACGAGATCAGGCATTGCCCCGCGGAGCTTGCCAAGCAGATCCTCGGTTGCGGCCCGGTTCACCCGCCGCTGCATCCGCTTGAGAACGGCATCGCTCGCATGCTGCAGCGGCATATCGAGATACGGCAGAATTTTTGGACTCGATGCAATGCAACTGATGAGCCGATCGCTGAAGTGGATCGGATAGAGATACATGAGCCTGATCCACTCGATTCCATCCACCTTCTCGAGCTCGGCCAGAAGCTCCACCAGCCGCGGCTCACCGTAATGATCGATCCCGTAGTAGGTCGTGTCTTGCGCAACGAGCACGAGCTCCTTGACCCCGTCGGCAGCCAGCTCGCGAGCCTCGCGAAGAACATCTTCAATCGGCTTCGTGGCATGCTTGCCGCGCATCCGCGGGATCGAACAGAACGTGCAGGTGCGCTCGCAGCCCTCCGAGATCTTGAGGTAGGCGACATGGCGTGGCGTGACGCGAAGGCGATGGGAGTCATCGAGCGCCCGAGCCGGGGCAGGGCGGAAGACACTCCGCTGCTCGATTAAGCCACCGATGAGTCGCTCGGCTGTTTTCGCCACCTCGTCCCGCGAAAAGACCCCGATCACAGCGTCGAGCCCCGGCAGCTCATCGAGGAGCGACTCTTTTTGACGCTCGGCGAGGCATCCGGCCACGATCACGCCACGGGTGCCTCCCGATCGTTTGAGCGCAAGCATCTCGTTGATCACGCCGTACGACTCTCGCCGCGAGGCATCCAGAAACGCGCACGTGTTGACAATGACGAGGTCTGAGCCGGCAGCATCTGGCACAAACTGCCAGCCGTCGTCTCGAAGCAGCCCGAGCATCCGCTCGCTATCGACCAGGTTTTTCGGGCATCCAAGCGTCACGAGCGAAAAGGTGCCGCGGCGCGTGGCCGGATCACCGGCGGCGATCACGGGGAGCGGGCCGGCGGCCGTGCCGCAGGTGGTTTGTTCGACGATCGGAAGGGAGCGCATCAGGAAAGCCAGCGGCCAATGGTTAGCCAGGAGTCGCCACAGCCCGCCCGGCAATCAGCTTGTCGAGCTCGGACCGCAGCCTCGGGAGGATCGCGTCGTAGGGGAACGCGCCAAGCTCGGCGCTGCGGCGTTTGAGGTTGACGTGCGTAGGGCCGCACCAGAGGCCGAGGTCGGCATCGTCGGTCTCACCGGGGCCGTTCACTCGGCAGCCCATCACCGCGATCGTGATGGCGTGGTCGGATGCGTAGGCCGTCATCTCCTTGACCTGCCGGGCGAGGTCGATGAACGCCTCGTTCTCGACCCGCGAGCAGCTCGGACACGAGATGATGTTGAGCGACGCGAGACCGTAGTCGACGACGCTGCGGACGCGGCCCGCAGCAATATCCGCGAGGATCGCATTGGCCGCGGCAATCTCCTGAGGCTTGTCGATGTTGGGCACGGTGAGCGACACGCGAACCGTATCGCCAATGCCTCGCGAGATAAGCTGCTCGAAGGCGATCCTGGTCTTGATAATGCCGTCAGGCGGCATCCCCGCTTCGGTGACGCCAAGATGGAGCGGCACATCAGGCCGCTGCTCGGCGAATCGGCGATTGACCTCGATCACTTTCTTCGGATCGGAATCCTTGAGCGAAACGCAGTAGCGAGTGAAGCCGATCGAGTCGAGGAGCTCGCAGTGCTCAATCGCGCTTGCGAGCATCGGCCCGAGCGAGTCATCAGGGCCGAACTGCTCTTTCTTCGCCGGGTCGACGCTGCCGCAGTTCACGCCCACGCGGAGAGCGCAGTCATTCGCAGAGGCCACATCGACAATGAATTTTACTTTGTCTTGCCACGGCTTCGTGGGCTCGTGGTGGTAGAGATGGCCCGGGTTGTAGCGGAGCTTGTCGACATGCGGGGCGACGTCGAGCGCAAGCCGGTAGTTTTCCTGGAGGTCGATGGCGAGGTTCGCCTCGGTGCCAGCGCGAATTGCCTCGAGCGCGGCCGCATCCTTCTTCGAGTCGACGGCAATCCGTACGACGCCGGCGCCGGCAGCGTGGAGGGCATTCACCTGCTCGAGGGTGGCAGCCACATCTTGCGTGTGTGTGGCCGTCATGCTCTGGGGGGCTATGGGGTGGCCGGCACCGATGGTGATTCGGCCGATCCGCACCGCCCGCGTAGGATTTCTCCGCAACTCGACCACAGCCTCGCCTCGCGTCACACTCGTGATGTTTCCCGGGAGCACACCCGGCAGATTGCACCACAAACGATAGCAGACACCCCTTTTCCCGGCGACCACGGCCTATGCGGTACGAGCCTGTGCTTCATATCGCCCTCGTGGCCCCGGAAATTCCGCCCAATGCCGGCAATGTGGGGCGAACCTGCGTGGCCATCGCGGCGAAGATGTGGCTCGTGCGACCGCTGGGGTTCAGCCTCGATGACTCCAACCTCCGACGGGCGGGCCTCGACTACTGGAACGAGCTCGAGTGGGAGGTCGTCGACGACTGGGAGACGCTCTGCCGCCGGCTCGACGAATCGGGGGCTCAGCGAAAATGGCTCTTCTCGGCGCGGGCGACGCGGCCCTACACCGCAGCAGCGTTCACCCGCGGTGACGTGCTCATTTTTGGGAGCGAATCGGCCGGGCTCCCGGCGGCGATCAAGGCAGACCACGCCGACTCGCTTCTGACGATTCCTTCGCGGCCCCAGGTGCGGAGCCTCAACCTCGCCAACTCCGTCGCCATCGTGGCGTACGAAGCGCTCCGGCAGTGGCAGTGAGGTCACGGCTCGATCGCCACCGCCTGATACAGAGGCAGGTGGCGGTAGTAGACCTCGAGCATGCAGGTGAGGAGACAGGTCGTGTAGAGGCGGCCGCCGATGTGGCCCCACTTATCGAGTGATGGATCCCAGGAGCCCGCCTCGGGGCCCTTCTTCACCTGCTGGCCGGGAACCACCTCGCGCATGCGACCGTTCCACCGATTCCACGCGGGGCCTCCCGCATTGTGAACAACCTGCGTGATGTAGTACCACGCGTAGACATCCTTATCGTTGTCGAAGTCAAGAAATTTTTCGGCTATCACCAGCTCGATGCCGGCTGCGATCCGTTGATCATCGCGTCCCCAGCCAAGAAACTGTCGCGAAAGGAGTCCCTCGGCGGTGACCGCCGTCGTGACTCCCGAAGGTGGCCGTAAGGGTGAGTCGACGCGATAGCCATAGCGGCTGCCTCCATCGACGGAGACCGTGTTGAGGAACTTCGTGATCCGGTCGAAGGACTCGCCGGGTACCGAGAGCCCGGCCATCTCGCCGCTCTTGAGAGCCATCATGAACCAGCCCGTGACCGACATATCACCAGGCTCACGAGGCGCGTACCGCCAGCCACCGTCGGCCGCCTGAGCGGCGAGCGCGAAGTCGAGGGCCCGCCGCGCTGGGTCGACAAACGCCCGATCCTTCGTCATGCCGACGAGCTCGCACAGGGCGTACGTCGCCTGGGCATGCGCGTAGAGTGTGTGGTGCGTGGGAGTCGGCAAGTCGAAACGACCATCATCGAGTTGCTTGGCAAGCAAGGCCTTCCAGCCTCGCGCGACAACCGCCTGATGCCGACCTGTTTTCGGCGTGTTGCCCGCTCCCTGAAAGGCGAGCAGAGCCATCGCCGTTGCGGCGATTTGGTTCTCCTGCGAGCCGCCATCGACGTATGGCCCCTGAAGACTCCAGAGACCATCTTTCCGCTGCTGCTTGGCCAGCCATGCCAGAGCCCTCGCGACGGCGGCCTCGGTGGCGTCGCTGCCACCGAAAGCCTGGATGAGTGCCTCGCGTTGGCCTTCCTGGCGGCCATCGAGGAGAGAGCCGATGGGCACATTCTGTGGCACGGCGGCAGCGGTCCCCGCGACTCCAACCTCCACAGGCTCGGTAACCATGATCGGTGCGGCAATCGGCTCCTCGACCGGAGGCTTCTCTGTTTCGACCTCTTCGATCTCAGGTGGCTTCTCCGGTTCTTCCGGAGCGACGATCTGAATACCCTTTTTCTCGTCTTGCGCGACCTCGTCGGAAGCCCAGGAGAGGTCAAGCTTCACGGCAACGCCATCGTCTCGCGGATAGAACACGAGAGCGAGGATCATGAGAACGACGACATGGACCGAGAGACTGACTGAGAACGGCGGGCTCTGCCGCACCCAGTCGTTGATTCGTTCCTGAACGCAGCGCGGTTCCGCATCAGCGGGTGGCCCCCGCGTCCCAATCCTGCCCGCGATCGCGCCAGGCGGAAGATCACCGACAACTGGCATGCCCGGAACCGGCTCGAAGCCGCCAGTCGTTGGCGGCGCTGCCCACGGGAGACCACCCACCAGCGTCATGGGCTGGCTCGGCGGGCGCTGCCCCGACGGCAATGGGGGCATGGGTGGCATCGCGAACGGGTCCGTGGATGCAGTTCGTAGGGGTTGTTTCGTGCCCGGGCTTTCCTCGAGGAGTGCCTACGGCTATTATCCCGACAAGGTTAGTCGGTTCGCCAGCCAGGTTTTCACCTGGATCCGCCACGGATGAGGCAGAGCCGACGCACCTTGACAACTCAAACACCGTGGGGTGGAGCAGCCCGGTAGCTCGCGAGGCTCATAACCTCGAGGTCGCAGGTTCGAATCCTGCCCCCACCACTTAACGCAAGCCCGGCCATCCATGGCCCGGGCTTGCTTGCTTTGAGGGCCCGCCGTCCAGGCGGGCAGCGAAGCGGTAGGGCAGCGAAGCGGTAGGGCAGCGAAGCGGTAGGGCAGCGAAGCGGTAGGGCAGCGAAGCGGTAGGGCACGGCAGGGTAGGGCGTGTGTGGCTCGGCAAACCACCACCCAGGGCCCGATCCATCGCCTCGCGGAAGTGGCTATCCCGCACCATCGTGTAGTGCTTCATGGCCACCTTGGGGCTATGCCCCATCCATGCGGCCGTGACGTGGGCCGGGAAGGCTTCCACAAGGTCCGTCTCCCGGCTGGCTCGAAGGTTGTGAAAAAGCCGCGGCCACGGCTTCAGCCCGGCCCTCGCGATCAGCCGATTGAACTGCGGCCGGAGGCTGCACGATCGCCAGCCGCTCGGTTTGAGGGCCTTCTCTCGGAGATGCCCGCCGATGATGTAGCCAGGCCCCTCGGGAAGCGATTTTCGCGCTTCGACTAGCACCTCTTCAATCTCAGGGAAGAGCGGTATGAGCCGCGTCTCGTGGCCCTTGTGATGCTCCGTCTTTGGCGACGTCACGGTGATTACGCCCTTCTCCCAATCGATGTCCTGCCAACGGAGCGACGCGACTTCGCTCGGGCAACGAAGCCCGCCGAAGCGTGCCAGGGCAATGATCACCCGCCAGGTGGGGTCTGCGACTGCCAGCAGTGCGGAGGTCTCGTCGCGGGTCACGAATCGTTTTGAATCGGGATTCCCGACGGCGACCTCAGACACGTCATCGAAAGGATTCGCCGTGAGCAGCTTCCGTTTGACGGCAAATTTGAAGAAGCCCCGGGTGAACTGAAGCCGCTTGGCGACTGTCGTGCAGGCCAGGTCTTGGTCATGCAGGTAGCCCTTGAAGTTTTCTGCATCCTCCTCCGTGATCGTCGTGATGTCCCTCGATTCGCCAAAAAACGCCTTCAGGTTGCGGATCGGCTGCTGCCATATCTCCTTGGTGGCAGGCTTGGCATGCCTTCTTGATTCAACGAATGAGTCGAGGAATGAATGAATGGGTACGGGGGTGTGCTGCTGTCTAGCAGCCACGATCGCGGTCGCGACAAGTCGCTTGGCCATCTTGTCGGGTAGGCTCGCGCCCCATTTTGCGGTGTCGCCATCGAGCGGCGGCCGCCATCGTCGTAGCCCAAACTAGCCATTTGCAGTACCTCCATGAATCGTCGTGGTGTCGGTTTTTCCTTCCGACAATTGCGGTGCGCCCCCTGTGGTCGGGGGCCGGGAGCGATGCTTGTCGCAGTATGCCCGAAGATCGTGCGGGTCGTATCGCTTCGATGCTTTGCCAATTCGCACGTACGGCACCTCTCCTTGATTCGCTAAGCCCCAGAGTTTTCGGGGACTGACGCCGAGATACTTAGCTGCCGCACGTTCGTCGAGCAGCGGCTCGATCCGCGTGACCGTTCGGGTCGGAGGTGCCGCATGGCAAGCACCCCTTCCACCACAAGGACCATTGAGCTCCGAGACGAGATCATTCCCAGGCTCGATGACTTTCTGCCCGACGGCTTTGAGATCGACGACGGTGGCCAAGGGGACATCACGATCGATGTTCAGGCAGGCACGGTCACGATCGAACACCGGGAAACCTTCGTTGAGTACCACGACACCAGCATGGAGTTTTCGCTCTGATGGCCCACGCCTATCACCATGCCGTCAGCTCCGCGAAGAAATTCGGTGGTGAGCCTGACGAGTATTTGAAACTTCACGACTGGCTCGACGCCTCAAAGAGCCACATGGCAGACTTTCGGCACCGGGCTCTCCGCCACCATTCAGAGGGAATCTTCATGCTGGAGGCCCTCTTCGGCAGCACGATCGCGCTCTCGACCGGCCGGATTCTCCCCGTGCGGTTCATCGGCGAGCAGCATGTTCTTGAAGACTTGGGCCGTATCCTGACCGTGGCTGATTGGCTCGCGAAGATCCACCCAGAGCCTTGGATGCTCGGGCGACGGGAGGAGATTGGGGTGTAGGTGACTTCGCTTCATGACACTCCGTCGCGTCTCACCCCCCTTCGTGCCCTATGGGAATTCGCCTGCCGCGCCGGGAGCACTGCGTAGACGCCGCCCGGAAAAGACATGCTCTTCCGCGGTGGGGTAGGTTCGCACGGGTTCCCGGATCCACCCCTGCATTGCGTGATCGCGAACCAAAAAGGAGTGTCCCGATGAAAATTCTGTCGCAATGGATTCTTGGCGGTGTTTGCACGGCTCTTGTTGTCGCTGCGGTTTCCTTGAGTCCCGTCGCAGCCCCGGCAGCGAGTGGCGACGATAGCGGCCCTGTAACGAAATTGGCCGAGCGGAAGTACAAGTGCACCAAGTGCAACCAGGTTTTCACGTTTGAACGGCCCGGCAACTACAAGTGCCCAAACTGCGGCAAGGCGTTGATCCCCGCCCGCCAATAGCTGCGTTGCCGAAACCGCAACGAGTTTCTCACGAGGAGCCCCGATACCACGCCGGTGTCGGGGCTCCTTTTTCGTTCCACCACTCCGACTCGATCGCCTGTGGCCACAACTGGATCGAGGCATCGCAAGTTCAGCCGTTGAACAGCGAAGGCAAGAGATCGAGGTGTAGGACGACTCATCATCCGTTTTTCTCGCCTTCCCATTTTCTCACGGAGCCCAGATGCCCAAACACACCAACACCACGACAACGAGAGAACCCACACCAACAACACCCGCCGCCAGCACCCTCGCCACTCACATCCGCGAACTCGTCCAGGCCTGCTTCTCGGGCCTCTGGATCACGACCGCCGAACCCGCCGAAGCCACCCGCGACCTGACTGCCTTGTGCCGCGCTGAATCCTGGCGGCTTGGCACCTGGGATTGCGACCGCGGCCTGACGTTCCCGCTTGCCCCTGTCGAGATAGCCGGCATGACCGACACGAGTGATCCGCTGGCCGTCATCCGATCGCTCCCACAGGTTTCTCAAGGAGCCGGCACAACGCCGGTCGCCTTTGAGAACCTGCACCGGTTTCTCGGCGCCATGGAAGTCGTTCAGGCCCTCGTACGTCAGATTCAAACCGGCAAGCAGAGCCGATGCTTTGTCGTTGTCCTGGCACCGGCGATCCAGATGCCGCCCGAACTCGAAAAGTTCTTCACCGTTGTCGACCATGAGCTGCCCGGTCATGCCCAGCTCGAAAGTATCGCCCGCGTGATTGCCACTCAGGACAACGAACTTCCGGAGGGTGACAACTTGGCCCGCGTGATCGAAGCTGCCGCAGGGCTCACCGCAAGCGAGGCCGAGAACGCATTCAGCCTAGCCCTCGTTCGACACGGCAAGCTCGAGCCCGAAACGCTCTGGGAACTGAAGAGCCAGCAGCTAAAGAAAAGCGGGCTCGTGTCTCTTCACCGGGGCCAAGAGAATTTCCAGCAACTCGGCGGCCTGGAAAATCTCAAGGCGTTTTGTCTGCGAGCTATGAGGCGGCAAAGCGAGAACGAGAACGGATCCGCACCAAAACCTCGCGGTGTCCTGCTCCTGTCTCCTCCCGGCTGTGGCAAATCGCAGTTCGCAAAAGCACTTGGGAACGAAACCGGCAGGCCCACAGTGGTTCTCGATGTCGGGGCGTTGCTTGGCAGTCTCGTTGGCCAGTCGGAGGGCAATATCCGGACGGCACTCAGGCTGGCCGATGCGATGGCTCCGTGCGTCTTGTTCTGCGACGAGATCGACAAGGCACTCGCTGGGGCCACGTCATCGGGTCAGACAGATTCCGGCGTGACGGCTCGGGTGTTCGGTAGCTTGCTCACGTGGCTGAACGACCATACGAGCGACGTGTTCTTCGTGGCCACCTGCAACGACGCCTCGAAGCTGCCGCCAGAGTTTGCGAGGGCTGAGCGATTTGATGGCGTTTTCTTCGTCGATCTTCCCGGGCGTGATCAGAAGGACGCGATCTGGGGAATCTATATGGGGCACTACGGACTGGACGACAAGCAGGCCCGGCCTGATGACGCCAACTGGACCGGGGCTGAAATCAAGTCGTGCTGCCGGCTTGCGAGCTTGTTGGACGTGCCGCTGGTCCAGGCTTCGCAGAACGTGGTGCCTGTTGCCGTGACCGCTGGCGATAAGGTCGAGCAGCTCCGGCAGTGGGCGTCTGGTCGGTGCCTGTCGGCGGATCGTGCTGGCGTGTATTCGCGAGACCAGGGAGCGGGTGGCGGCATGAGGGGCAGGAGAGTGATGCGTGAGCCGGGGAGGAATTGAGCGGTGGTTTAGCCGTTGCTAGAATCCCGTGGGCGGTGCGGGCTGTTTGGTCGGCCCGTAAAGCTGGCAGCCTTGAGGGACAACCTGATGAAGTTACTTGCTTTCTGGCAATTGAAATTGATATCTATGCGAGTGGTAACCGGGATCCTTTGCGGCTTCTTGGTCGCTGCCTCGGCTATGGCAGACCAAACACTGCCTGAGGACACGAACACGATCACCACGCTCTCGCCCGAAGCGGCCAAAGCACTCGCTCAGCACAAGGGCTGGCTGCTGTCCCTCGGCGGCCTAACCACGCTCTCTGACGAAGCCGCCAAAGCGCTCGCTGAGCACACGGCCGTCCTGTCCCTCAACGGCCTAACCACGCTCTCTGACGAAGCGGCCAAAGCGCTCGCTCAGCACAAGGGCCCCCTGTCCCTCAACGGCCTGACCACGCTCTCTGACGAACTGGCCAAAGCACTCGAGCAGTACGAGGGTTACAGTCTGTACCTCAACGGCCTAACCACGCTCTCACCCGAAGCGGCCAAAGCACTCGCTCAGCACAAGGGCGACCTGTACCTCAACGGCCTAACCACGCTCTCTGACGAAGCCGCCAAAGCACTCGCTCAGCACGAGGGCTGGCTGGGCCTCAACGGCCTAACCACGCTCTCTGACGAAGCGGCCAAAGCACTCGGTCAGTACGAGGGTTACAGTCTGGGCCTCGGCGGCCTAACCACGCTCTCTGACGAAGCGGCCAAAGCAATCGCTCAGCACAAGGGCTCCCTGGACCTCAACGGCCTAACCACGCTCTCGCCCGAAGCGGCCAAAGCAATCGCTCAGCACAAGGGCGGCCGCCTGTCCCTCGACGGCCTAACCACGCTCTCTGACGAAGCCGCCAAAGCACTCGCTCAGCACGAGGGCTGGCTGTCCCTCAACGGCCTGACCACGCTCTCTGACGAAGCGGCCAAAGCACTCGCTCAGCACGAGGGCCCCCTGTCCCTCAACGGCCTGACCACGCTCTCTGACGAACTGGCCAAAGCACTCGAGCAGTACAAGGTCGGCCTGTCCCTCAACGGCCTAACCACGCTCTCTGACGAAGCCGCCAAAGCGCTCGCTCAGCACAAGGGCTGGCTGTGCCTCGACGGCCTAACCACGCTCTCACCCGAAGCGGCCAAGGCGCTCGCGGAGTCAAAGGCTTGGAACGGCTACCTCCCTAACATCACCGCGTTTGAAACTCCAGAAGCCGTTGCCGTTGCTGACGCTCTCGCCAAACGGAAAGGGCAACTCATTCTTAGAAACCTCAAGAGAGTCTCCCCCAAAACACTCACCGCCCTACTCAAGAAGAAGGACATCGAGCTTCCACCTCTCGACACGCTGGAATTTATCCCCGAGCCAGACGACAGCTACACCGGCGACTTCGTGCTTCCGGACGATTGGCCGCAGAAGCGTTAGCTCGTCGCCATCATCCAGTAATTCTCTGCCCACCAGACGGCCCTGACCCGCAACCGGCACCAAGCCCCACCCAGTAGCCAATCGCCCGCGGTAGCCCTCCAAAACCGCCACCAGCCAGGGCCCTTTCCGGCTCATGGCCTGCACCCTCGTGGCGATAAGGTCGAGCAGCTCCGGCAGTGGGCGTCTGGTCGGTGCCTTTCAGCGGATCGTGCTGGCGTGTATTCGCGAGACCAGGGAGCGGGTGGCGGCATGAGGGGCAGGAGAGTGATGCGTGAGCCGGGGAGGAATTGAGCGGTGGTTTAGCCGTTGCTAGAATCCCGTGGGTGGTGCGGGCTGTTTGGTCGGCCCGTAAAGCTGGCAGCCTTGAGGGACAACCTGATGAAGTTGCTTGCTTTCTGGCAATTGAAATTGATATCTATGCGAGTGGTAACCGGGATCCTTTACGGCTTCTTGGTCGCTGCCTCGGCTATGGCAGACCAAACACTGCCTGAGGACACGAACACGATCACCACGCTCTCACCCGAAGCGGCCGGGGAACTCGCTCAGCGAGGGGGGGACCTGTCCCTCGACGGCCTGACCACGCTCTCGCCCGAAGCGGCCAAAGCGCTCGCTCAGCACACGGGCGAGGGCTACCGCGAACTGTCCCTCAACGGCCTAACCACGCTCTCTGACGAAGCGGCCAAAGCGCTCGCTCAGCACGCGGGCTACCGCGACCTGTCCCTCGGCGGCCTAACCACGCTCTCTGACGAAGCGGCCAAAGCACTCGGTCAGCACAAGGGCCCCCTGTCCCTCAACGGCCTAACCACGCTCTCGCCCGAAGCGGCCGGGGAACTCGCTCAGCAAAGGGGCGACCTGTCCCTCGGCGGCCTAACCACGCTCTCACCCGAAGCGGCCAAAGCACTCGCTCAGCACAAGGGCCCCCTGGTCCTCAACGGCCTAACCACGCTCTCGCCCGAAGCGGCCAAGGCACTCGCTCAGCACAAGGGCTGGCTGCTGTCCCTCAACGGCCTAACCACGCTCTCGCCCGAAGCGGCCAAAGCGCTCGCTGAGCACACGGGGGACCTGTCCCTCAACGGCCTAACCACGCTCTCTGACGAAGCCGCCAGAGCACTCGCTGAGCACACGGGCGACCTGTCCCTCGGCGGCCTAACCACGCTCTCGCCCGAAGCGGCCGGGGAACTCGCTCAGCAAAGGGGGGACCTGTCCCTCGACGGCCTAACCACGCTCTCTGACGAAGCCGCCAAAGCACTCGCTCAGCACAAGGGCTGGCTGCTGTCCCTCAACGGCCTAACCACGCTCTCACCCGAAGCCGCCAAAGCACTCGCTCAGCACAAGGGCGGCCTGTCCCTCGACGGCCTAACCACGCTCTCTGACGAAGCCGCCAAAGCGCTCGCTGAGCACAGTGGCGACCACCTGTCCCTCAGCGGCCTGACCACGCTCTCTGACGAAGCGGCCAAAGCACTCGCTCAGCACAAGGGCGGCGAGCTTTTCCTCAACGGCCTGACCACGATCTCACCCGAAGCCGCCAAGGTGTTCGCGGAGT
>ENA-ORBV01002016-ORBV01002016.1-microbial-mat-metagenome-genome-assembly--contig:-NODE-2016-length-43815-cov-19.664251_pt1 | contig 43815 bp, 40 predicted proteins | sample MGYA00237777_ERZ505514 | MGnify/ENA primary metagenome ERZ505514 (study PRJEB26160, sample SAMN06269048) | microbial mat metagenome | isolation source: Oligotrophic lake microbial mat | place... | reverse complement strand
GCGTGGAAAGAACTTGTTTCAAAGCTCTCTACGCACACGAAGGCCTTTGATTTCAACTCAGCGGTGAATAATCCGGGATAGTGGCTTCCGCCGAACGGCTTCACCGACCGTGTGCACGAAATCGACGCGCGCCTCGGCGGCACCTATTGAATGTCGTTCACCAGTCTCTCGAACGGCGCGAGCCACTCGTTCTGCGGCGAGTACCTCGAACTGATCCTGAATGAACGCATTCGACACACCGATCGCTTCGACGATCCGAATCTGCCGGACACGATGCAGGTGACGATTACTTTACGAAAGGTGTCGTGCGGTACCGAACTCGAGATCGTGCCGGAAGGCATTCCAGCGGCGATTCCGACCGAGATGTGCGACCTCGGATGGCAGGAATCGCTCACGCTGCTTGCGATGCTGGTCGAGGCGGAGATTCCGGGGTAGCGATTGCATCGACGCGTTACTGTGCACCGCATGCCGAACGTCCGCGCGATCGTTGTCCTCCTCGCAATTGTTCTGTCGCAGTTGGGATGTGCCGGCGGTCCGCGCGGCGCCGGGTCCGACACGATCGCCGTCGGCACCTTCAACATTCGTTATGCAAACAAAGGCGACGGTGCGAACGCCTGGGAGCATCGTCAGGCGACAGTGATCGAGATGCTGCGCGAGGGCGACTTTTGGGGCTTGCAGGAGGCGCTGCCGGCACAGGTCGCGACCATGGCGTCGGCGCTACCTGCATATGGCATGGTGGTGCGAAGCCGTGAAAAGAATCCGGCTGAGGGCGAGGCGTGTCCGATTCTGTATCGAAGCGAGCGCTGGACGCTCGACGCGGAGGATCACGAGACGTTCTGGCTCTCGGAGACGCCCGAAGTCCCAGGCTCGAAGTCGTGGGACTCGTCGCTGCCGCGCGTCGCGACCATGGCCCGCTTCATCGAAACGTCGAGCGGCCGTGGGCTCTACGTCGTCAACGTGCACCTCGACCATCGTGGCGCGCAGGCGCGGCTCGAAAGCGCTCTCCTCATCGCGCGCCGACTTGCGTCACGCAAGCATGCCGACCCGGTTATTGTCCTCGGTGATTTCAACACGGGGCCAGCCTCGCCGCCGATTCGCGCGTTGCTCGACGACGCGGGCCTTCGCCTGGTCGACGCGTGGCGCGCGGCGAATGCTGACGAGCGTGAGCGGGGCACCTTCAACGGCTGGGCTGAAGCGTGCACCGGCGATCGCATTGACTACATCTTGGTGACAACGAGTTTGAACGTCGACACATGTGAGATCGATGACTCCAAGCCGAACGGACGGTGGCCGAGCGATCACGCGGCGGTGCGCGCAGTGATGCGGTGGAAGCGGTGATGGGGAGCATGCGTGACGGGCGATTCAAAGCGGCACATCGCGGAGGACCGCTGGAGCGGGATCGCCATCGCGCGCTGGCCCGATGGGCTGCGACGTGCACGGAGCATGTGCTTCCACTGTTCGAACGAGCGGCATCTGCAGACGAACGGCCGAGGCGGTCGATTGACGGCGATCGGAGCGCGCAGCGCCGCGCGAGGCGCGCTTTGCGGGGCTTCGACGCGCGCTCCGCGCACGGCATCGCCTCCCGGCGATGCCGTGCGGCGTTTCTGATGACCTTTGATTGCTGACGCGCGCCTGGGTCGCCCGCGCTACGCGACGGCTGCGAGCGGCGCACCTCGCGCGCTGGCCCGTCTGCCGTTGTTGTCATCCTTGGCCTTGACCTCCGGCGCCGCCCTGATCCGTCGCGCGCCGCCCGACTCCGGCCTGACCACGATCCCCAGCGCGAACCGCTTCTTCATCGCCCACGCGTGCCTCGCGATCGCCTCCGGGCTCCCGCTGAAGTTGCCGTGAATCGTGAAGCCCTCGTTCTCCACGAGGTCGTCGATCAGCCCCGCGATTGACCGGGCCGCCCGCATCAGCGGCGACGCCTTCGCCTCCTCCGCCACGCATGCCGCAAGCTCGATGACGGCCGGCACACCCTCCCCCGAGCCAGGGGTTCCGGGCGCCGTCCCGCAGCTTCGGCTCCTTCACGCGTCGGCGATGGTCGCAAGCCTGCTGTCATGGAGCGACTTGGCGATTCCGGCCCGCACGAGGTTCAGTGCCACGTACACCATGTGCGCGATGATGGCCGGCTCGTCCAGCGCGATGATCGACTTGAACCGTCCTTCCCAGAAGTGCCCCGTCACCTTGTCCTGCCGGTTGCAGTCGTAGGCGATCTTCTGCTTCAGGACATCGACGGCGAGGAACTGCGTGAGCGTCCGCATGCGCGTCATCTGCGCCGCGCGGCGGTTCTTCTTGCCAAGCAGCTTCTGGCGCCGCACGCAGTGCGAGATGCAGTGACAGACGTTCCGGACGGAGGGATTGAAGAGATGGCTGCGGGGAACTCCCATAGCGCGGCGATGATGCCGTCGTGCAACGCGCGACCCGGGAAAAACTATGTTTTTCCCGCAGATAGTTGGGATTTGGAGAGCTGTGCGGATGAACTCAAAGGGCTAGTCTCGTCGTCGACTTTGACAACGACAACGCCCCGAGCACGAAGGCTCGGGGCGTCGTTACAGGAGTTCGATGCGTCGTGGCTTCCTTTAGCTCAGGCAGTCAACATCAATCACCAGACGGAAGTTCCCGACCGCCGCCGCGAAACCCGAGACGCGGATGAAGAGCACTTCGCCGCCGGCGCCGCTGATCGAGACCGTTGACTTGCGGTTCAGCCGGTCGATCTGGCATCCCGGCGCAACGGAATCATCGTTGCAGTCGATCTCGGCGCCGTTGCAGTCACTGAAGACCGCAATGGTGGTATCGAAGTCGGTGCCGGGATGGCACGTTGTAATGTCGACCGTTCCATCGCACGGCATGACGAAGCGGTACCACTCGTCGATCGTGTCGCCGTTGCCGCAGCTTGACTGATCAATCTGCTGCCAGGTGTCGCCGGCATTGGTCCCGTCGACCTCGACGTGCGTCTGGCTCGCCAGCTCGTGTGCAATATCACAGCGATCGCCGGTCTTGATTGCTCGGACGTTCAGTTCGCCAGGGCCTTCGCCGATCGTGCCGCCGCCAAATATGTAACCGCCCACGCGAATGGCCAGGCATTCATCAGCCGCGATATCGAATTCCACGAACGACTGCGCATCGTCGCACGTCGGCGCGTCGTCGTCGCACGCCCGCAGCGTGGCGAGGCTGAAGCCGTTCGTCGGACAGGCGCAGGAACCTGGAATCGTGCTGCCATACACGGCCAGCACCGTATCGAACGTCGAGTCGCACGTGTGCACGATGAGCTTGCCCGAGTACGGCGTGGTGTATCGATACCAGAGATCTTGGCCGATGATCGTGAGGTCGCCGTCACAGTCAGCGTTGAACGCCGGCTCGCTGTTCGTCGCTGTGGTGTTGCAGAACGACTCGAAGACCCATTGGCCGGAGAGGACCTTCGCCTGCGCGCAGTTGTCGTTCGCGGGCGGGGCACAGGGTCCCCATGCGCCGAGCAGTACTGCGAGATCGGTCGCATCGATGACTCCGTTCTCGTCAAAGTCCGCGAGCCCGGTGCCGCCCCAGGCACCCAGCAGGATGGCGAGATCCGGCGCGTCGGTGACGCCGTCGTTGTTGAGATCGGTGGCACACGGGCACGGGCCCGAGGCGAACAAAGTGGAGGTGATACAGCAAGCCGCCGAGGCGGCGATCAATGATCGAACGTGCATTGGTTTCTCTTCCCTGAACAGTGGTGCGGACGGAGGGGGCCTCCCGCACAGGCGGGTGGCCCCTCAACAGCAATGACGCAAACGGCGGCGCGGCGGCGCAGCGAAAACTGAGGAGTGGGGGATGGACTTCGCTGTCAGCCCTCGACTCATCCTGGCGGAGGACCCGGTAGTTGTCAACAATTCTGAGACACCCAACGAAGAAAGATTACTGAGCGACGACGGCGACAGCCGTCGTCGGCTTGTTGATCCAGACCGCTGACGGAAGCGGAGTCGGAGCCGGAGCCTTGCGGACGAAGCGTTCCGGGTGACGCATGTACGCCGCGTCGAGCGTGATCGCGCGCCGCGCCTGCACCGCTGCGGCTCGTCCGTGATGCACGTCCGCGGGCCTCATCAGCGCGATGCCGTTGTGATGGTGTTCATGGTGATACCAGTCGAAGAGGCGCGTCATGAAGCTGACCGCGTCCTCGAAGCATCCGAAGCGCTCGGGATAGTCGGGGCGATACTTCACGGTCTTGAACTGCGCTTCGGAGAAGCAGTTGTCGTCGGAGACGTGCGGCCAGCTGTGGCTTTCGGAGATGCCGAGCTCGACGAGCATGCTCGAGAACGCCTTCGCCGTCATCGGTCCGCCGCGGTCGGCGTGGAGTACGACCTGTCCGGTCGCGATGCGCTGCTTTCGCGCGGTCTCCTCAATGAGCGCCTTCGCGACCTCGGCGCTCTCCTTCGTCGAGACGGTCCAGCCAGCGGCGTAGCGGCTGAAGATGTCGAGGATGACGTAGAAATAGAAGTAGGTCCACTTGCGCGGCCCCTTCAGCTTCGTGATGTCCCATGACCTGGCTTGGTTGGGCGCCGTCGCCATGAGTTCGGGCTTCGCGTAGTGAGGCCGGCGCAGCTGGTCGCGTCGCTCGTGGACCTCGCCGTGCTCGTCGAGGATGCGATACATGGTTCGCTGCGAGCAGAGATATTCGCCGCGGTCGAGCGTCGTTGCCCAGACCTGCGGCACCGCGAGATCGGCGACTCCTTCGACGCCGCAGCTGCGGATCGTGCTTCACCACGCGGCGAGGTGCGAGGAATAGATTCCTTCGCGGCGCAGGAGCGATCCGACCGCGCCGGGTCCCGTGCAGGCGTCCGCCTCGCGGACGACGCGTTCCTTGTACTCGGCGCTGAATCGCCGGCGCATGGCGCGCGGCTCAACGTGGGGATCGGGTTCGGGTCGCTGCGGCGCTGCCGTTTCGATTGTTCACTGGGATGGATCCATGTGCCCTGCACACTAAACTCGGGGACGGGAATTGTCTCAGTCATGTTGGCACGGAGGGGGCCCCTCCGGACGCTGCATAATCAACCTGTCCACGGAAGTGAGGCAAGCTCAGCCGACTCGTAGCGGCGTTTCAGCTCAACGTTGCGAACCGATGACGCGCCGATCAGCCCCCGGGTGGGGATCCTGCTGGGCGGTTGCCTGACGGTAATGCCGGAAGGTCATCGAGCGGCAGACCAATCAACACGGCGAGTCCGAGCGTCGACACGGAGAGGCGTCCGCGGGCCAGTCTAAGCTTCTCAGTTTGCACGCGCGTTGCGCTCAGGTTTCTAGACAATGCAAGAGCTGCGTCCACCATGGCAATCGCCTCAAGGGTACGGAGCCGATGCAGTTGTTCCAAGCGCCTGTAGTGCGCTGCCGTGTCGACCGATTCGGCGCTCCACGCCGATCCAGAAGCGCGCGCGAATCGAATCTCCTCATCCTGCATTTGCCGACAGACGGTTGCGCGAATCAGGCCGCCGCGTCGACGAGCGCAAGAAGGCCCGCACGCTCTGCCGATTCGAGCTCTGCCGAGTCCGCAAAAGCGCGTACGAGCGGAGCGACCTCGGTTGGATCGGGGTAGGTGCGGGGCGAACTCCGTTCGAACACCAATCGTTCAAGCTCGTCCGCGGTGGTCGGAGGCAGCGTCGCGCGGAGCTGAGACACCACTTCGAGGTTCAATCGAACCACAGCCTCATCGGCCTGCGCGAGTCGCGTGCGAAGTGCAGACTCCGTACGCAACGTGTCTCCTCCGCCAGCGAGCCGGGTCGCCGTCAGCATCGAGCCTCGACCTAGGAGATCGATCGCCGCATGGATGCGCGACGGAATCAGTATCGAAGCGCGGCTTGCATAGTCTGCGAGGATTGGCCGACGCAAGTCGAGGTCGATCGGCTCTGCGGTAACACTTCGAAACCATTCGACAAGCGATTCTACATCTACGTCCGCTCCCCCGACGCGCGGCGTTGCGTCGGCTCGATCGTTCCGAGCGCGAATACTGCGTAGACGAGCGAGTTCGGCCAGCTTCTCCTCACTGTCGAGAGATTGGCCTACCTGATCGAAGAAGGCGGCGTCGAAGGAACGGAGTCCAGTCGTCGTGTGTGACGCATCACGTAACAACTCGCGATAAGTTGTCGCACTCTCGATTGAACCGATAATCGCGCCGCGCGTCGCGGACGAGTCCATCCGAGCAAGGATCGGTGTCATCGCGCTTCGAAAGAATTGATCGGAGTCGCGAAGATAAGCCGCAATCGCGCCCTCAAGGTCACGCGTCTGATCATCGGCGAGATCGAACCGCGAGGCTACGTCCCGAAGCTCCACCTCGGTCATCGGGATGCATACGCCCGGTAGCTCAAGAAATCGCTCAACGGGCCGAACTTCCACAATTCGGTCTGATGCGAGGCGGTGAGAAAGGTGTGAGGGCCGGCGCTCCGCCACACCTTTCTGCTCGGCGTTCGCCAACCCAGCCGCCAATGTGCTCGCACCAAGCTGCGTCGTGAGCAGAAGGCATCCGAGTATGGCGAGTGGACAGCCCCTGCTGTCGCCGGTTCGGGATGCGCTTACGGGCACGTCGGGGTCCCTCCCGGAGTCTTCCAGTCCGTACAGTTGAAGGTAGACAGCACTGTGTCGTATGTGCAAGAAATCGGGTTGGTCGTATAGTTGCATAGGCCGATATAGGCCTCACATTTCTTCTTTGGCAGATCTTCTGTAATCTCGGTGATGCCCCACCCGCCGCTCGCAAGCATCTTACGGTTGAAGTTCTGGTCGAGACGAATGTTCGCGTTGCAGGTCATCCCGTTACAGTTCGCCGATGTGATGGACGCGTAGTGGTAAAGGCAGCACGAACGCTCCACGTCGATGTTCCAGCAAGTAGCAGCAGGCGGATCAGCTTCGACGTGAGTTGACGAAACTCCCACAAGTGATGTCAAGGTGGCTAGGACGAAGAGTGCAGAGTATCTCATTCGACTGTCTCCAATGGCAAATCATCTCGGTCCCCGAGGTGCCACGCGGCTCCGACAGCGGGACCAACACTCCGCGTGGTTGTACCCCCCCCCCAGCGTCAAGAGCTTTGTCGACACTTCTTTGCTGCTGCTCCCGTTCACATAGACTTTGTTCAACGCTAGGCAAATCGGGAATCGATCGATGTCGCCTTGCTGACGTTGGCAGACAGATTGAGCCTGAGCCGATCTGACTCTGAAGGAGATCGTCCGCCGTGACGAACGTCTTGGCGGCAGCTGCGGGAGGAGTGCCGGCTGGGACTTGCTCGTGAGGTGGAACTGCGCCGTAAACAGGACGCGGTACGTTGTCGCCTAGCTTGTTCTGGCGCCAGTACCCATCGTCGCCGTACCCGTGCGCATTACGCAGCGTGAGGCGCACTGGCGGATGACGTGCTTGGAGTCGTGCACGGATGTCGCCAGATTGCCACTCCGAGAGCCATAGGGAACAGATGTTGGATCCCGCGCCGGGCAGCGCGACGTCATCGCGACGTCGCTCCCTCAGCGTGCGAAGGCGCTCGTCAGGAGGAAGCGCTACGAGTTCATCGAAGCGTCCGCGATCGGATGGTCCTAGCGTCGTGTCCCGGAGTTCGCGTCGTTTCCGACGGCCCTATTCGCGGCTGGCGTCGCGTCGCCGCTCCTCTCCGTATCGACAAACACGGCTCGTCGTAGCTCCGTGCCCGCCACCAACATGTCGCGCCAGAAACTTAGCTAACTTCCGGGTCGCGACAACTCGAACTCAGCGAGCCCGCGCAGCGTGCTTGGTATGTTGACGACTGTTCACCGTCGCGCCCAGCAACATGTCTTCCGAAGCCGCCATCGCCCTCGCTCTCTTTCTCGGCTTCGTCGGTTTTGCCGTGTTTGCGATCGGCATCGTCGGACGACACGCGACCGGCGAGCCGCGCTGCGCTCGATGTCGCGCTGACGTACGTCCGGTTGCGTGGGATGAGGTACCACGCTGTCCGCAGTGCGCTGCGGATCTTTCGCGAGGCGGTTCGGTGCGACTCGCGGGACGACGGCGACGGCGGCCGGAATTGATCACCGGCGCGCTGCTCTTGGCGCTCGCGACTGCGCTCTGGCGCGTTGACGCTTGGCTTGCAGCGCGCGAGCTCCTCTGGAGAGATCTTCGTCCGGTCGGTATGGAAACGTCGTTTCTCGGGCGACCCACATTCGATGAGATCGGAGCCATGTCGTCGCTCAGCCGCCGAGCGAAAGCGCGAATGCTGTCTGCTCGTGACCGACGGGCGATTCTCACCTTGCCTTCCGCGAAGACGCTCTGGGTACAACTCCGACTTCAACTAGCGAATGACCCCAGCCTTGGCGATCTCTGGCCCGGAGTCGTCAACGGATTGGCGACCTCTTCCGGCGTCCCGGTGATCTCGCCCTGGAACTCGTCGGTCGAGAAGGGAGAGGCGGTCAGGTTCACCGTCCTCCATCCAACAATTGCTGGTCCGGGATTTCCCTGGGTGCCCATCGTCGATCGCCTCCGCGTCAACGGCGTCGATCTGAGCTTCGAGCGGCAACCTAACAACGACGTTGTTACGCGTATTCCTGATTCAATCGCGTCGGGTTCTGTCATCGTGACGTGTGACTGTCGCATCGCGGTTGCGCTCTTCGGCGACGCCGCCGCGCTTCAGAACGAACTCACAACTGCCGACGGCACGCAACTGCCCGCTTCCTCACTCGGCTTTCCATGCGATGTGGCGAACTTCACCATCACCTTTCAGACCACTGTTCGCGAGCGAGTTGCGCCCGCGAAAGATGGGGGCCGTTGATGTGGCGGAACACCTTCGACAATCTGCTCCAAAATATGGAGCTCGATCGCACGCGTTTCGCTTGGCTTGTCGGCTTACTCATCATCGCACCAGCGGCGTCGGTTGCGGCGCTCTTCGTTCTGCGGGCACTGCGCGGTGGATCGCGTCTCGTTCGACCGCGCTGCCCGCGCTGTCGCCATTTGCAAACGCTTCGCGACGGCGCGCTGCCACCGGCATGCACGGAGTGCGGAAGCCTGCTTGGTAGCGGAGTTCCGTGGGTGCGCCCGAGTCGGACGGTGCTATCGAGTCTTGCATTCGGCACCAGCGCTGTCGCACTTCTCGGTGTCGCGATTCTCGGCGGCGGACTCACGTTCGCTGTCATCAGCGATCGCACGTCGGGATGGCGGCGAAATTTTGAGAGTATCTCCGCCGCGCTCGCGGGAAGGGAGGGCGATCGCGCGCTCCGCGCCGGAATGTCGGCGCTACGCGGCGACGCGATGACGGGCGAGCAAGTCCCGATGGATCGCGCCGCACGATTGCTACTCGAAGCTGTTCGCACTGGCGGACGTGAATCGGCCATCGCCAGCGCCGCACGCACTGCGGGTCAACCCGGGTCATTCCTTGGCGTCTCGCGCATCGTGGCCTTGCTCGTCGGCGAGAGAGCGATGCACGTCGATGAGGCAGAAGAGATTCTCACGGCCATCGATGCGATTCCTTCGTTGCGCGTCGTCAGCGTTGGTGTCTCTGGAGGCGAGTACAGGCTCAACGCCGTCGGCGGCGGCGACTGTGCGTTCGTGATCGATAGCGCCACGATCGACGGGGTGCCGGTGCAGTTCGGCATCGCGGGCACCGGATCGAGTGTCGGATGGTGGGCGCGACTTCCGGCGGGCGCTCTGCCAGTGACACTCGACGTTCGATGGACGCCAGCGCTGGTGAATTCGGCGGAGTCGCGGCTTCGCCAGCGGCACTTCAGCGCCACGATCGACCTGCGCCCGAAGTTTCACGGCGACCCGCCACTCGTGACCGACGGACTCCGCCCCCAAGCTAACCCCGAGCAGCAGCCCGTGATCACACTGAAGCCGCTCGGCGTTCGCCAGACGGTGCGGGTAGCGCTTCCTCGGCCAACGAGCGGCGTTGCATGGACTGGGCGGTGGACGCTTGAGATTGCTGGCGCGACGGTGCCGCTGTTCGTCACCGGGCGCGTCGACGGAACGACCAAGGGGCCCGTACTTGAAGGACTCTTACCGCTGGCGCTCGGAAACGCTGAGTTGATCGGGGCCGCGACCGTGCGGGTGGAATACGAGCCGACCCAACCGAGCGCGACGGGCGAGGGGAAGATGTTTGGTGCGTGGCCAACGACCCTCGAATGGACGACGCCCAGCATCGTGCGCGAACCGTGAGCGGCGACGTGGGCCCGCGGTCTCGGCGAAGTTCGCTTGGCGGTAGAGTCACCGCATGCAGTTGCCGCGAGCCGAGCCAGTGCCACCGAACTCGCGCATCGCGGCGCTCGATGTGATTCGCGGCATCGCGCTCTTCGGCATCCTCGTCGTCAACATGGCGTTCTTCGCGACACCGCTCGCAGCGGCGGTTGTTGATCCGACGATCTTCGAAGCACCGCGCGGCGAACGCGTGATGTGGTGGATCGAAAAGATCTTTTTCGACGGAAAGTTCATCTCGACGTTCTCGCTCTTGTTCGGTGCCGGTCTCGCGCTCCAGATGATGCGGCTCGACGACGCTCGCGCCGCCGCGCGGCGCGACGGTCAACCCGCACGCTCGACCGAACTCGTGATCGTCCGCCGACTCGCCATTCTTGCGGTGCTCGGGACGGTGCATGCCACGCTACTCTGGTACGGCGACATCCTGTTCTTTTACGCGGTGCTGGCATGGCCTCTTCTTTCCGCGCGTCATCTCGCGCCGAAAGCAATGGCGACGATCGGAGTCGTTCTCCTCGCGCTTTCCCTGTGCTGCACGATCGGGCTCGCGCCCGGGCCACACGCGCCGCTTCCGCTCAACGCAGCGCTCGAGTCGCAGCGCGGCGAGCAAACGAACGTAGACGTCGAGGCGATCCTGCTTTCGCGGCTTGAAGCGACGCACGGTGACACGACGCATCCGAGCGTTGCCGAAGTCGAGACGCTGATTTACCGAGACGGGCCTACTGCGGCGGCGCTGACGCTTCGCGTGGTCCAGTGGACCTCGGGACTTCCATTGCTCCTCTTGCTGTTCGGTCCCCACATCCTCGCAATGTACATGCTGGGCATGGCGGCAGCGAAGGCTCGCTTGTTTTCGCGTGCCGCAGTACGGGCGCAGCGACTCGCCGCGTTCATCGGTGTCCCTTTTGGTGTTGGTCTCTGCGCCGTCGCCACGACTCTGCAATGGCAGAGCGGTCTCGCGCCAGAGACCACGATGTATTTAGTCGGCACAGCATTCGGCGATGTCGGTGCCGCGACGTTGGCGATCGGCTACGCCGGCGTGATCGCGCGGCTTACCTACGTCGGCGTATTTGGCGGGCTCGCCTATCCGGTTGCGTGCGCCGGACGCATGGCGCTCACGGTGTACCTCTCCGAGACAGTGATCGTCACGGGTGTCATGTACTGGTGGGGCCTTGGCCAGTTCGGGCGGTTTTCGCGGGTTGAGCATTTCATCGTCGCCATGGCGACGTGGTCGGCACTCGTAGTCGTCAGCACACTCTGGATGTCACGCTTCCGTATGGGTCCGTTGGAATGGCTGTGGCGCATCGGGACCTACCTCACACTACCCTCACTCCTCAAGCAACCGCGCAACGCAGCGTCTGCGCCGGAGCCCCTCTGATGGCAATTCACTTTCGCGCCTCCGACTCCAAGAAAGTGCCGTGGAAGAACGGCCTCGGCACCACACTCGAGATTGCAACCGACGCGCGACACTCTGGTGACCCGTGGACCTGGCGACTGTCGATCGCGGATGTCGTGACGAACGCGCCGTTCTCGCCATTCGAAGGGTGTGAGCGATTCATCGCATGCCTCGACGGCGGCATGCGACTGGTGACGAAGACCGGCGTCGTCGACGTTCCGCGGGAAGGTCCGGCGCTTCAATTTTCCGGTGACGACGATACGAAAGGCGAGCTTCGTGGAGGACCGTGCCGAGACCTGAATCTCATCGTGCAGCGGGCGCGTTGGCAGGCAGCCCTTGAACTCGTCCGTGGCGACGCCGAGCGCGAGACACATGCAGTGACAACGCTGCTCGTCTACGTCGTGACGGGAAGAGCGACGGTCGAGGAACACGGCGGCGTGGGCTACGACGTTGGACCGGGCGAGTCAATCCTCTTGCACGACCATGCGACGACGATACGAACAGCGGGGGTCGTGGCGATCGCATCGATGCGGGCGATCCCGAGGGCGTAGTGCTGAAGCGGTCGAGCTAACGCGGGCGCCGCAGCTTCGCAGCGTCGAACAGCTTGACGAGGTCTTTCTCGTCGTAGCGCCCTAACACCACGTTACGAATGATGCCTTCGGCATCAATCACAAGGAGCGTTGGCTTCGCCGCGATCTCTGAGAAGGGCACGGGCATGGACTGAGCGCCGACCGCTACCGCGTGACGCACGCCTGAGGCGCTCGCGAAGTCGAGCGCAGCGGTCGCGTCGACGTCGGGGCCCCAACTCAGGGCAAAGATCTCTGAATGGGCCGCCGCGAACGAGGCGAGGGCTGGCGTTGTCCGCGAGCTCGATGGCGACGAGGGCGCAAAGCAATCGATGAACACGATGCGGCCTTTGACCGCGGAGCTGGTGTGCGTTTCTCCGTCAAGGTCGGTCAGCGACCAGTTGCCAGCAGTTGTGCCTTCCCACGTCTGCGCTTGATGGATCGCGGAGCGCTGAAGCAGCACGGTCATGAGCACACTACCCCAAAGAACAGCGGCGCCCGCGGACGCGAGGGCACCGACCGCTGACGCGACAATGCCGAACCACGCGAGGGAACGCGAGCGCTCTCGGAACCGCAGATGCGTGATTGCGCTGTGCAGTCCGATTGCAGCCAGCAGGAAGCCAACGACGATCGGAGCGAGCAGGATCGAGGCAACCCCTGCGATGGCGCTCGTTCGCGCCATGCGCGGACTTGAGAGCGTGGCGCGATCGTCGTACGCCACCTGGAGTTCGTCGTGCAGATCGCTCATCGCTCGAAGAGGTACCAGCGCTTTCGAATCCGCGCGCCGTACTCGAGACCGAAGTGCCTCATCGCAATGTTCCTGACATACTCGACTGCGGTCTCTGCGTCGTCGGTCACGATGAATCGGCTGAGATCTGCGTCATCGATCGTGCCAGCCGTCACCATCTGTTCGCGCAGGAAGTCGAGCATCGGCTGCCAGTAGTCGCGCCCCATGAGCACAATCGGAAAATCGGAGATCTTGTCGGTCTGAATCAGCGTCAGCGTCTCAAACAACTCGTCCATCGTGCCGAACCCGCCCGGCATGACGATGAAGCCGTAGGAGTACTTGACGAGCATCACCTTCCGTATGAAGAAATACTTGAAGTTGACGGTGCGGTCGACGTAAGGATTCGGCTTCTGCTCGAACGGCAGGATGATGTTGCAGCCGATGCTCTTGCCGCCAACGTCGCGGGCGCCGCGGTTCGCCGCCTCCATGATGCCGGGCCCGCCGCCCGTCATGATCGTGAATCCAGCCTTCGCGAGTCCGGAACCGACCGTTCGGGCGAGCGTGTACCAGCGGTGGTCCTCTTTGAATCGCGCCGAACCGAAGACAGTGACGCAGGGGCCCACGAAGTGCAGCGTGCGGAAGCCGCGCATGCACTCGAGAAAAATTCGGATCGCGCGCACGAACTCGAAGCCGCGTGTTTGAGGTCCTTCGAGGAAGCGATTCTCGGGCGCCTTCGCCGCTTCGGAATGCGCGTCGGATTTGGCGGCGGTGGAGGCTCGAGAGGGGGCCCCAGTGGGAACAGCGGTCATGGAGTGCGCTGCCCGTCCGATGAAGCTTTATCGGTGGAGGGCGCCTGAAGAGAGGGTTCTGAGGAGGTCGGTGAAGTCGCGTGCTTGTGCAAGCCAGTCTTGTCCCGGGTCCAGCGCAACGCTGTGCGGACCTTACCGGGAAGTCTGCGATCACCAAAGTTCACCAGCCGGCGGCAGCGGTCGCTCGCTCGCGATAAACAGATCAGCCCAGCGACCCAAAATGGAACGCCCGTCACGACTGGAAGTATCCATCCGATGATGCCCACGATGATGAGGACGATGCCAGCGACGATCAGCCAGACGCGCTTCGTCGCCGAGAGCGTGGCGATGTGCGCCGGCAGGAGTTCGCCATGCCGGTCACCACGAGGTTCGAGCGGGGGCGGGAACAGATCGTCGGGGTCCTCAAGCCGCGACGCGTCCTCACGTAGCGCCGTTGACCGGATTTCAGTCGGAGGCTTTTCCAGATTCTCCTCGGGAGTCGTGGGCATGCAATCTTCAATCTTCGGAAGCTCATTCGCGCCGATTCGCGCGCAGGCTCATCAGTCCCCAGGCCGGTCGTGCGGTGAAGCGGCGGCACTCGGCGACCTCGAAGCCAGCGCTAACGACGAGACGTTGCTGTTCGGCCGTGGTCAGAATTCGGCGGCGCAAGCGCTGAGTCAGCGCCAGCGACCACGAGAGTAGCTGCATCGCAGGCACGTCGCGACACCAATCGACGATTACCAAGACTCCTCCCGGTCGCAGGGCGCGGCGACATTCGGCAAGCGCGGCTGAGGCATCGCGAACCAGATGAAAGGCGTTGGAGACAACGACCGCGTCAAATGATCCACTCGCCACGGGAATCCGCTCGGCGCTTCCGCAGAGGAGTCGAACTCGACCGCAGCCCAAAAGGCGCTGACTAGCTTGCGCAAGCATCTCTTCAGAGATGTCGACCCCAGTCAATTCGACCGCTGGATCGCGGCGCAGCAGTCGTTCGATGAGGAGTCCGGTGCCGCACGCGAGATCGAGCACCCGTTCGGGTGTGGGATCGCCCAAGATTCGCGCCGCCTCGTCGAGGGTGCGCTCGGAATAGCTCGCGAATTTGCGGTCGTAACGACCGGCCCACCAACGATACCGCTCGAGCAGCAACGCTTCGTGCCGGTCCTGAGCGCCGGTGGGTACCACTCTTTCGTGGTCACCACAGGCTGAAACGCTTTCGTACGCTGAGTTGGTCACGGGAGCAATACTGTTAGCGCGACTGGATGGGCTCGAACCATCAACCTTCGGTTTCGTAGACCGATGCTCTATCCAATTGAGCTACAGTCGCTGCAGGGGCGAAGAGAATAGCACTTCAAACTGAATCTTGCGAGCAGGTCAGAGACGCGGCGTCGTCTCCAGCCAGCGGCGGACGCCCTGCAGGTTCATGCGGCAAAATGCGGCTCCGAGGAACGGACGGAGGCGATCCTCGCTGACTCCAGCGGCGATCGCCTGTGGCCAAAGCCAGGCACGGTAGCGTTCGATCGCGGCATCCTCGTCGATCCCCGATCGCACGAGATCAGCGACCAGCTCGCATTCCTCGTCGAGGCGGCGGCGGACTGTGCGCAGGTGGAGCGCGACGTTGGGGACCGCCCCGAAGTGTGTGAGTACGAGGTCGTCTGGTGCGCTGGCTTCGAGCCGCGCGAGCGAACGGCGCCAAGCGTCGAGATCGAACTCCGGTGGGGGCAACGGAATCGAGACGAATTGACTCTCGGGAATCAGCATCGCCGCAACGTCTCCCGCGAACGCGACGCAACGGCTGCCGTTACTCACGAGCCACGTGTGGTGATGTCGGGCATGGCCCGGCGTATCGAGTGCGGTCGCGAGCAGCCCGTTGGTACCACGTTCGTCGAGCTCGACGACGCCGCCATCGGGGACTGCAACAACGCGGTCGGCTTGGCAGGGGAGCGGCTCGCCGTAGTGAACATCAAACGCAGTTCCGTGCACGCGCCGCGAACTCGCGATGAGCTTGGTCGGATCGATGAGGTGTCGCGCGCCGAGCGGGTGAACGAACACAGACGCACCATCGGCGACGAGGTGCCCGGCAGCGCCAGCATGATCGAGGTGAATGTGCGTGACAAGGACGCGGCGGATCGCTTGGTCGCGCAGGCTCGGGTGATTGAGCACCTGAGCGCGACATGCAGCAGGTCCACATTCAATGAGCGTTGCGCCATTCGTCGCGCCTCGCACACTTGGAAAAACGAATGCGCCCGCCGCACGAGCGAGTCCGAGATAACCAAGATCCACGATGTCGAAGGCGAGCCGCGGACTGCGTGGCGTAAGCATGAGTCCCACACTCAGAAGCCGATGTCAATTGTTAGGGCCGAGTGCCAGCACTCATGCCAACCGCAATCGGCGCGATCTCCGTAGGCGCTGCCGCGGGCACCTTCGCGACACCGCGGTCGAGTCCGCGCGTCACCGCGTTGGCGGCTGCGACGACGCGTCCGAGGCCGATGGGGAGCACGATGAGCGCGAGTGCCATGACGACCGTAGCCACGCGCGGCCAGATCGACGGTCCGGCGGTGATCGTTTCGCTTCGAGCGTTCGGCGCGCCGACGAGCGGCTCAGTCATGAGGCGGAGGTAATACCACGCTGCGATGCCGGAGTTGATAGCTGCAATGACAACGAGCGTCGTCTGGCCCGCTTCGATACCAGCCATGAGCAGGTAGAACTTGCCCCAGAAACCGAGGAGCGGAGGAAGACCGATCAGCGACGCCGCTCCAATCGCCAACATCGCCGCCATCCACGGATGGCGCTGGCGGAGACCCGCGATGTCGTCGAGTGTTTCGATGCCCTCGCCATTGCGCTCAAGGCTCGCAAGTGGGCCGAACGTCGCAATATTCATCAGGGCGTATGCGAGGAGATAGAAGAGCGTCGCATTGACGCCGCTCACGCCCATGACGCCGACGGGTCCGGCGATGAGACCAATGATCATGTAACCAGAGTGAGCGACCGACGAATATGCCAGCATGCGCTTCACGTTCCGCTGGAGCAGCGCGCCGACGTTGCCGAGCGTCATGGTCAGGACAGCAACCATCCAAAGGAGCGCGGTGATCGGTTGCGGGAGTCCGCGGGCGATCTCGTAGGTTTCGCCGCCGCGCACGAACTTGTGGCCCGACCATCCGACACATTCGAGAATCAAGATGAGCGCGATGAAGCCCGCCGCCTTGGGCACGAATGCGAGAAACGCAGTGACCGGCGTCGACGCTCCCTCGTAGACGTCCGGCGCGTAGAAGTGCATCGGAACCGCGCTGATCTTGTAGCAGAGGCCGATGATCGTGAGTACGAGTCCAATGATCGCGATCGTTGAGACGCCGCCAGCGGCTGCCTGCTGCGTCAGGATGTCGCGCATCGCAACTAGTTCGAGGGTGCCAGTTGCTCCGTACAAGAGCGCGAAACCGTACAGAAGGATCGCTGAGCTCAACGCTCCGAGGAAGAAGTACTTGACCGCGGCTTCCTGTGCCTTGCGCGACGAGCGACTGATCGCGACCATGATGTAGCTCGGCAATGAGACGAGCTCAATCGCGAGGAAGAGCCAAATCAGGTCTGGGGCCGTGCACAGAAGGCACGCGCCAGCAATGGAGAGCAGGAAGAACGCGTGGTATTCGCCGCGAATCACGCGGATCGCGTCGAAGCTAGCGCGGCCAGTCGAGAACGCCGCCTCAAGCTTGCGATCGACAAGCCCGACGCTCAGGAGGACGAGCCCCATGGCGACGATCAGAATCAAACTCTTTCCGTACACCGCTAGCCCGGGCATGAGTAAGTCTGCGGCGGCGAGGCGGCTGTCGTTCGTCACGTAGTGCGTGACCGCGAGGGCACCGACGAGAAGCGCGAGCGTCACTGCTGGCACGGCGTCGCGGACTACCTTACGCCGCGAGAGCCCGAGCACCGTCACGATGACGGCACCGACGACGAGCAGGATTTCGGGAAGGATGAGGACGATCTTGGGAAGCATGGCGAGGGGCCCCTAGGGACCGTTGAGTGCAAAGGTCAGGGGGCTGTAGGCGCGGGTGAATCGGTGGATCGAAGAGCGAGACCTGCTCCGCTTGCGCCAAATCCGGTGCTGGGACCGGTGCTGGGACCGGTGCTGGGACCGGCGCTGGGACCTGCTCGGCGGGCGAGGTACTCCTCCACCGCGGCGGGATACGCCGCGATCGTCTCGCGCACCGCAGGCTCGACCGCCGACATGAGCGGCCAAGGCTGGATGCCGATCAAGAGGCAGACCAAGGCAATCGGTGCCAAGATGGAGAACTCGCGGATCGAGAGATCTGCTGGCAACGCATGCGCGTTACCCAGAGCATGCTCGGCACCGCGATCACCGCCGCGCGGGAATCCTTGATCGGCACCGTGAGCACCGGCGTGACTGGCTGCCGCACCGGTTGCGCCGTGCCCACCCTGGGAACCGCCGTGATGGCCACCGTGAGCGGTGCCATGACCTGCGGGCTCCTTGAGTGGCCCCCAAACGATGCGCCCGACCATATACAGCATGTACACCGCGCCGAGCACGACGCTGCCGAAGCCGGCCACGATCATCCAGCGGGCACCCAAGAGTCCCGGCCATCCGGAGGATGCGTTCGGCGTCGCCGTGAACGTGCCAAGCAGACACAGCACTTCGCTCACGAATCCGTTGAGTCCAGGAAGTCCAACGCTTGCGAGCGTGAAGAAGACCATGAAGAAGGCCCAGAGCGGCATGCGTCGCGCGAGGCCTCCGAGATCGGCGAACGCCTTCGTGTGGTAGCGCTCGTACATCATGCCGATGCAGAGGAAGAGCGCGCCGGTCGCGAGACCGTGACTAAGCATGTACATCACCGACCCGGTTACCCCGATCGGATTGAGCGTGAACATGCCGAGCATCGCGACGCCCATGTGACTCACGGACGAGTACGCGACGAGGCGCTTCATGTCCTTCTGCACGAGGCAGATCAAGGAGATTGCGACGATCGCGACAATGGTAAGCCCTGCGAGAAACTCCACGCACTGGACGGCGCCGCGCGGCACCATCGGCAGGTTGATCCGAAAAATGGCGTAGCTTCCGAGCTTCAGCAGAGTCGCGGCGAGAATGACCGAGCCTGCCGTCGGGGCCTGATCGTGCGCGAGCGGCAGCCACGTGTGCACGGGGAAGAACGTGACCTTCACGCACGGGCCGACCATCAACGCCACGAAGACCCAGAACGATTGCGAATCCGAAAGTTGTGTCGACGCAAACTGCTGGAGCGCGGTGATGGAGAACGTCCAGTCTCCGACGTCATTCGCGCGCATCGCCGCGACGTAGATGATGCCTGCGAGGCTGATCGCGCTTGAGAAGAACGTGTAGATGAAGAAGCGGACAGCAGCCACTCGGCGCTCCGCGCCACCGTAGATCGCGATCAGGAAGAGCATCGGCACGATCGTGAACTCGTAGCCGATGAAGAAGGCGATGGCGTCGCGCGCCATGAAGGCGAGCAGCATTGAACTCAGGAGTACAAGGAACCACGCGTAGAACTCGCGTTCACGAATCGTGATTGACGTGAACGACGCCCACAGCGCCAGCGGCGTCAGGAACGTCGTCATAAGGATCAAGAGCAGTGAGATGCTGTCGACCGCGAGCGTGAGCCCGACGCCGAGGGCGACCGGTGCAGCTTCCTCGCCGGGCCAGAACTTGCCCGTGATCCAGTGCGGATGCTGCCACGCGAGGACGAGCGAGAATCCAAAGACGACGACTGATGTGGCGAGCGCGATGTGCTTCGCAAGTCGCGCTCCGGCCCCTGCGATTGCGGCGACGCCCAAGAGGGGAACCAACACCAAAAGCGCCATGATGTGTGAAGGTTGGATCACGTGCCTCCTCCTCCCATCCATGCCCACACGATCCAAGCGAGGATGAGGCCAAGGCCACCCGCCATCGTGACCGCGTATCCCTGAAGCACTCCGTTGTAGAGCGGCTGGAAGACGCGTCCGAGACCGGCGGTGAGTCGACCCGAGCCGAGCACGAGCGTGCCATCAACGAGATGTTTGTCGACGAACGCGAACACGTATCCGATCGCCCACATCGGTTTGCGGAAAAGCGCGTCGTAGATCTCGTCGACGTACCACTTGTTCTCAAGGGCGCGGGGAAGCCAACCGACGAGCGGATTCGCCAGCAGCGACTGCTTGAGGCTGTCAGCGGCCTTCCGATTCGCGAGGTGGAAGTACCAAGCGAGCGATAGTCCCGCGAGTCCGGCGATGGTCGAGAGCGCGAACATCGCGATGTGTCCGTCGAAACCGAGAATGGTTGGGTGGGCCGCGGAGCCAGCATGTTCGGCGGCGGAAGTACCGAGACTTGGGACGCCCTGCGCGGCCGACGACATGCCGATCATGTGTTCAGCCCAGTTCTCGCCGCCGAAAAATGCGATGTACGCTGGAACGCCAGCGAGGACCGCGCCGATGGCGAGAACTGCAAGCACGCCGTTGATCGCGACGCGCGGCGGGTGGGGATGGAAATGTCCGTGCGATTCTTCTCCGGGCTGGAACGCGACTGGTCCGGCGCAGACGCGGAACCACACACGGAACGTGTAGTAAGCGGTCAGGAACGCGGTGAAAAGCCCGATCCAGGCGAGAACGGGCGACCCATGGACAGGGTCGGTCATCGCGACGTAGAGGATCTCGTCCTTCGAGAAGAAACCTGCGCTGAAGGGGAACGCCGCAAGCCAGAGACAACCGACGAACATCGTCCACGAAACGATCTTGAATCCCGGGACGTTGCGGAGGCCAGAGATCTTGCGAATGTCGAGCTGTCCCGCGAAGCCGTGCATGACGGCACCAGACGCCAAGAAGAGCAGCGCTTTGAAAAACGCGTGCGTGAAGACGTGATAGCCCGCGCCGAATGTCGTGCCAACGCCGAGCCCGAGGAACATGAAACCGAGTTGCGACACGGTCGAGTACGCGAAGACGCGCTTCATGTCGTACTGCAACAAGCCGATCGTCGCGGCGACGAACGCCGTCATGCCACCGATCCACGCGACCGTGTGCAGCGCATCCGGGTGCAGCAGGAAGAACGGATACATGCGAGCGATGAGGTAGACGCCAGCCGTCACCATCGTCGCGGCGTGGATCAACGCGGAGACCGGCGTTGGTCCCTCCATCGCGTCGGGCAGCCACGTAAAGAGCGGAATCTGTGCCGACTTGCCAAACGCGCCAAGCATCAGGAAGAACGGGATGAGTCCCATCGACCAATGAGCATCCGCCGCGACTGGTTGACTTACCGCCTTGAAGATCGTCGCGAAGTCGATCGAGCCGAAGTGGCGCCATACAAGGAAGATGCCCACGAGCAAACCGAGGTCGCCGATTCGGTTCATCACGAACGCCTTCTTGGCGGCCGCGACAGCAGTCGGCTTTCCGTAGTAGTAACCAATGAGAAGATAGCTCGCGACACCGACGCCTTCCCAGCCGAGGTAGAGCAGTGCGAGGTTGCCGCCCATGACAAGGCAGCCCATCGACAACAGGAAGATGCTGACCGAGCCGAAGAACCTGCAGTAGTCGCCTCCGACATCGCTCTCCATGTATTCGCTCGCGTAGAGCGCGATGAGCGTGCCGAGACCAGTGACGAACAGCATCCAGAATAACGTGAGGCCGTCGATATACAGCCCGAAGTCGGCGATGAACGCCTCCGCAGATCCGAAGGCTGCGCCTGATCCGCCCTCTGCGGTCCAACCGAACCGCATCCAGTCGTACAAATGCACCGTCACCGGCGAGTGGTAGTGGCCGGTGTAAGAGAAGTAGAGCGCGAGTGTGAGCCCAAATGCGCCGCCGAGCGCGGCAACGGTGACAATCGCGGGCAGCTTGTTCTTGACGCGGAGTGCCGCGCACACCCAGCACACGATCGCCGCGAGTGCTGGAAGGCCGAGTATCCAACCCGCCCACGAAAGCTCGGGAGCTGCAATCGCGCCCGAAATCCATCCAGAGAGCGCGTTCGCTGCCCCTTCAGCGCCAGCGTGCGCGTCTCCGGCAGCGGAGTGGACGGCTGGCAGGGCAGCGTTCGGGGCGGATGATGCAGCCGCGAGCGCGAGCATGTTCAACATTCCTTGAGCTCCGACCACGCTTCGATCGACAGCGTCTCTTTCTTGCGATAGAGCAGCACGACCAAGCCGAGCGCGAGCGCAGCCTCGGCTGCCGCGACGGTGAGAATAAAGATCACGAACACCTGACCCGACGTGTTCATGTGCATGCGACTAAATGTGACGAAGGCGAGTGCTGCCGCCTGCATCATGAGTTCGGTGCAAAGGAACATCATGATCATGTTGCGACGCGTCAAGAACCCAACCAATCCGATCACGAAGAGGAGAACACTCACGGCGAGCGACAACTGGAGTAACTGCGGGCTCGCGGCGTAGACCCCCGCAGCGCTCACGGCCGTTTCGGCGAGGATCGGCGCGGGACGAAGGATCATGATCGACCTCCGCCGGCCCCGGGCGCGGTGCCGCCAACCGTTGCGGCGCTCGAAGTGCTTCCCCCAGAAGTGAATCCGCTACTACTCGGAGGGTCTGGGTCGTCCATGCTGATGCGCCGCATGCCAGCAGCCTCCCGGCGCTCGTCGTCGCCCAACTCGATCTGTTTGCGAGCGAGGACGACGGCACCAAACATCGCCATGAGGAGAATCACGCTGGCAAGTTCAAGGCTCGCGGGAAAACTGCTCACGAGCGCGAGTCCAACGCTCTGGGTGTTCGTTGGGGCCTGATCATCGGAGAGCGGCAAGTCGAGGAACGAGACAACGCCGCCGTCTGCAACTTGGACGTGCACCATCGCGCTGCCGTCCTTCGCGACGTGAATGAGACGACCGTCGGCGAACGGAATCGGCACCGCGCCCGCGCGCAGCTTGGAAACCGTGGCGTCGAGGCGGCGCGGCATAGCCTCGAGTTCGCGCCAGGTCCTCTCGGCAGCATCGGTCACGGTCGCGGGTCGCGCGGTGTGGCGAAGTTCACTCTGCGTTGAAAAGAGCGAGTCGCCAAGCGTCGCGAGGAGCAGAAATCCCACTGCAATCGCGGCGATCGGTTCCCGCGGCACCCGGTCGTAGTTGGTCCCGCCCTCGACATCGCCGACGCTCTCGGTCGGACTCTGCTGGGCGAGCATGAGTACGAACATGTAGGTGATGAGAATCGCACCCGCGTAGACGATGATCAGGGCGAAGGCCATGAATTCGGCCTGCAGCGCGAGGAACATTCCCGCAGTACTCACGACGACCAGAATGAAATACAGCGCGGCGAAGACTGGCTTCGGATGCGTCACCATCCGCGCGGCACCGGCAATGGCGATCAAGCCCATGACCGCGGGGACGACGGGGAGAGATCCGGCAGCGGAACCATCGAATGCGCGGTTGAGGCCTCGAATCGCAGCGGCGACAAACAGCGCGGCACCGGCAACACCGAGGAGGGTGCCCGCGGTGCGAACCCTCGGGTTGCCCGGGCGAATCAAGAGGTAAAGTCCGAGCGCGCCGATCGCCGCTGCGATATGGAGCGCGTATGGCGTGATCGCTGAGAGGGGCATCGCTGAGAGAATTTCGCTCGAGAGCGGGAACGGGGAGAGACGTGTGCCGCCCCCGCAAGGCAAGAGCAAGGCGAGAGCACGAGGCTGCTGCAAGAGGAGTTGCTTCGGGAGAGGCGGAAATGTACGGAAAGAGATCGGGGCTCGCAACCGAGGGCGTTGCGCCGCGGCGCATCCGAGCCGAGCCTGCGACCGAGTTCGATCGAGCGAGGTAGCATGGCGGAACATGTCTTCCACGTTCCGACGGGCGCTGCCCAACGGCCTCACCGTGGCGCGACTCGTGATCGCAGCGGCCTTCTTCGCGACGATGACGCGAACGTTGCGAATGGGGCCGCATGTCGATCGCGCGCTGTGGGGCAACATCGCCACCGCGCTATTCGTCGTCGCCGCCGCGACCGACTTTCTCGATGGCTATCTCGCTCGGCGTTGGCAGGTCGTCAGTGTCTTCGGCCGCATCATGGATCCGTTCGTGGACAAGGTGCTCGTCCTCGGTGCTTTTGTGTATCTCGCGAGCCCACGTTTCGCGATCCCCGAAGAGCTTTCGTACGAACGCTTCACCATGACGACAGGCGTGCAGTCGTGGATGGTGGTGGTCATCCTGGCGCGCGAGCTCCTTGTGACTAGTATTCGCGGCGTGATAGAGAGTCGCGGCGTCTCGTTCGGTGCGGACGTGGCGGGCAAACTGAAGATGCTGATTCAGTCCATCGCTGCGCCACTAGCGCTCGGTGTCGCGGTGAACGAGGGGCTTCTCGCTCAGGCGGGATGGCGGCTCGCGAGAGACATTTTCGTCTGGGCGGCAGTCATCGTGACGCTCTGGTCCTGCATTCCGTACCTCATCAAGGCTCGTGTCTTGCTGCAAAGTGATCGTGAGCCCGCGCGATGACCCGATTCGAGCGTCTCGCCGTGAGCGCCGGAGGATTGGGGTTCCTTCGTCCAGCCCCAGGCACATGGGGGTCACTTCCGCCTGTCGTCCTCGCGCTCTTGATGCTCATGCTCGGCGCGGCTCGGTGGCAGGTCGACGTGTCTGTCGCCCTCCTCGGAATCGCGTTTGCAATCGCCTGCCTGCGATTCGGCGCGGCCGCCGAACGGGAGTTTGGCAAGAAGGACCCGGGCACTGTCGTCGCGGACGAAGTCGCTGGTCAGGCGGTCGCACTGCTCGGGTTGCCGTGGTTGACGAGCGGCACCGTCGACGCGATGACGCGCAACGCACTGATGGCGGCGGGGGCGTTCTTCGCGTTTCGAATCTTGGACATCGTCAAGCCGCCGCCAGCGAATGGGTTTCAATCGAAGCGGGGCGGCGTGGGCATATTGCTCGACGATCTCGTTGCGGGTGCCTACGCGTGTGCGGCGGCTCACCTCATGGCGAGACTCGTTGTGCCAGCGCTCTTAGACTAACGATTTCGTACAGCACTCAGCACTCGTTAGTTCGTGACCTGCTTGGCAGGACGTGTGCGTAGAATCGCAACGAATGCAATCACGCTTCCTACCGCCAGTACCGCGAGAATCACCACGAGATAGAGTTTGCCGTCGGGTCCATCAAGTTTTTGCCAGCCGCCGAACGCTCGCCATGCGAACGCGGCAGTGAAGACGAGAGGTAACGCCAAACCGAGATGGATGCCGATCATCCCGAGCGTTCGGCGCTTCTCAAGTTGCGCCGCCAGCAGAGCGCAACCCAGCATCGCGATCGCGCACACTGTCGGGATGATGAGGCCTGTCTTGGCGTGTTCCCAATTGAATCCGCTCATCGCGAAGGCAATGATTCCTCCCAAGACGAGGAACGCGGCGTAGAACAGCATGGTCTTGGAACTGCGGAGCGGAGGTGTGGCCATAGGCGTCTAGCCTACGCGACTTGGGCTTCTGCCTCCGCAACAGTCTCCCTGCCGCTCACGCCACCACTCACGGAAGCCTTTCGGGCTGCGGCCAGTGGCTCGCTGGGGTGGTATCTCAGAGCGGGCGAAGCGCCCGCATGTCGTGTTTAGTCTCAAGCACTGAGCGGAGGTTGCAGAGATACCAACGCCAGCTCTCCGCGGCGTCTGCCATCGCGATGAGCGAGTCCGAGATGTCATCGAACGGCCCTTGGCGGAGGATGACGCGCGCGCCGGTCTCGATGTCGCCGCTGACTGTGACCTGCACTGGAACGCTCGTTTCACTCAGCGGATCAGGAAACCAATCGAACACGATGCGGCCGTTCGGATCGAACTCTTTCACTTGCACCGAAAGCGTGCGCTCAAATTCACGATCCCAAGAGAGCGTCATCGTGCCGCCAGCACGGGTGTCGAGTTCGGCACCCACAGCGAGCCAGCGCGTCAACCCTTCGGGCGTCGCGAAGCAGGAGAAAACCTCTTCTGGTGGCGCTGAAATAGTTTCTTTCAACGTTACCCAGATGCCATCTGTCTCTCTTCTCACCATGGAAGCGCTCACGGAGGATCATTCGCATGCGGCGAGCGAAGGTTGCCTCGACGCGTGAGATGGACTTCATCGAACGAAGGACGCGGATCGATTCATAGCATCGCAACATTCGCTGGATGACGCTCATGCGCCACCAAGTCCTCGTAACGCTCCCGATGGCGAATTACCGACAGCGAGGCACCGTCGACGAGCACTTCGGCTGGCAGAGGATGCGAGTTGTAGCGGCTCGCCATCGCCATGCCGTACGCGCCTGCCGTGAAGACCGCAAGGAGATCGCCCCGCCGCAGGGGCGGAAGCGGCCGATCGATCGCGAGAAAGTCTCCCGACTCGCAAATCGGTCCGACCACATCGATCGAGCGAAGTCCGTCCATTCCCATTTCCTTGGCTCGGCGCGACGGTCGGAATGCTGCAGTGGTCTGGCAAGGCCACATGAAGTGGAACGCGAGATAGTGGCTCGGACGCAACAAATCGTTCATACCTGCGTCACAGATGGCGAATGTCTTCTCACCTGATGACTTCATGTAAAGCACGCGAGTGAGCAAGACGCCAGCGTTCGCAACGAGCGTCCGACCTGGCTCAAGGATGATGCGGAGCCCGGCACGTACGCGATCGGCGAGGAGCGGAACGATCGCTTCGGCGTACGTGGCGAGCGTGGGGGTTTGGTCGGTCTCGTAGTCGGCACCGAAACCGCCGCCGAGGTCGAGCGTCGTGACAGAGAATCCTTCCGACGCGAGTTCGTCGATCAGCGCCGTCGCCTTTCGGACGCTTTCGACGTAGGGTTCGGTTGTGTAGATCGGGCTTCCAATGTGGAGGTGAATTCCGTTCAAGCGGCAGAAGGAATCGCGTCCGTAACGACGAAAAAACGCCTTCGCCCGTTCGATGTCGACGCCAAACTTAGTCTCCTTCTTGCCAGTCGTCGTGTATCGATGAGTACGCGGATCGACGTCTGGATTGACGCGAAGGGCTGTCTCGCACACGACGCGCTTCGCGGCGGCAATCTTCGCAATGTTCTCAAACTCTTCCTCGCTCTCAACGTTGAAGAGACCAAGGCCTGCGTCGAGCGCCTGCGCAATCTCCTCATCGGTCTTGCCCACCCCGGCGTACACGCAGCGGTTCGCTGGAACACCGGCGGCGATCGCGCGATACAGCTCGCCGCCCGAGACGACGTCCATCCCCGCGCCGAGTTCGCCGAGCACACGACAGACCGAAAGGTTGCCGTTACTCTTCACCGAATAGCAGATCAACGGGTTCAGAGCGGCGAACGCGGTCTTGAGCTTGACGAAGTGGTCAACAAGCGTCGCCTTGCTGTAGACGTAGCAGGGCGTTCCCACCGCGCGCGCGATGGCCTCGGCTGGCACGCGCTCGCAGTGCAAAATGGCGTCAGTAGAGACGGGTGTGGCCCGTACGGCGTGGTAGTCGAAGTGGTCCATAGTGCGGCGCGGGGTGCTGCGCGGGGTGCTGCGCGGGTTGGCGCCGCGAGCAGCGTACGGTCAGGCGGCCTCGGGCTCGGCCGACTTCGCAGCTCGTTTGGACTTCGACTGCGGACGCGTCCGCCACTGGAACGCCCAACCGGTGGCCGCCAGTCCAAGCCAAGCAGCGAGCCAGCCGAGTGGAGCCAGCTCTGGCATGGCATCCGGGGGGACGAACCGCGACGCGAGAGGGACTCCGCAGGCGAGAACGAGCAGGGCACCGAAAAGGCTGGTGACCGTCGCTGCGGCCCAGACCGGGCTCGCAAGTCCGGCGACGAATCCAAGGAACGCACCCGCAGCGCCAGCTGCCAGAAGCAGCGTCCGCATCGGTCGTGGCAGCATGGACCATCGTTCCTGCGTCCAGTCGCCAATCGAAGTCACGAAGCCTTGAAACCGCTCGCTCCACGCGAGGAAGGACGGCCCTAGGCCGGGAGAGACGCGATCAAGTTCTGTAGCGACCGCAGATTTGGCTTCCTCAGCTGCCGTTCGGCGCGCCTTCGCGTCGGAGTCATCCACTTTCGAGCCGCCCGTGGCGCTTGAGCCCTGCCGGTACTCGTCGTTGAGCGGGTCGTGAACGGGGGAAACCAACGAGCTCTCGTCGCCGCGGCGCACTGCACCGACCTCGACGAGGCCCATTTCCGCGGCTGCGGTGGCGACCAGCATTGCAGCGACCGCACCGATCGCGGCGACCGAAGTCGCGAGCGCGACGCGGTAGGAAAGGACAACGGCGAGAATTCCGCCGAATGCTCCGGCAACTGACCAGATGATGGGGGACACGTTGACTTGCAGCGCGTGGCCGACGCGGACGCCTAGAACGACGCCCGCGAACACTGCGGCGACAACGAGGACCGGCTTGAGCAAGCGCTGTCCGAACGCGAGGAGCGCAGCGCCGCCAAAAAAGAGAATCCCAACGGGGGCGAGGCTCTCGACGGGGAGCGATCGCACCCATTCAGCCAAGGCGACGATAGAAGACGAGTTCTCGATCGGGGACTCCGGGCACTCTTTCTCAACACGGTGCGCTGCCGAATCGGTTCGTTCGGAAACACCGCACTGCTCTTCCAGTCCGCGCTCGTGACGGTCGGACTCCTGTGCTGCCGCTGCTACTGCTGTCGACCGCTCAGAGGTGTCTCACAGGAAGATCTATCGACTGAGCAGCACGATGTAGCGTATCGGTCGTCCGAACCCGAAAGCGTTACGCAGGGGTTTACGGGTCGCTGGACGAACTCGTGGAGGCGTCGGCGGCGGTGACGCGGAGGAGCAGCTGCTGGGTGTCTGACACCCAAGGCGCGCAACCGCGGGTGTCTGACACCCAAGGCGCGCAACTACGGGTGTCTGACACCCAAGGCGCGCAACTGCGGGTGTCTGACACCCAGGGCGCGCAGCTACGGGTGTCTGACACCCAGGGCGCGCAGCTACGGGTGTCTGACACCCAAGGCGCGCAACTACGGGTGTCTGACACCCAGGGCGCGCAGCTACGGGTGTCTGACACCCAAGGCACGCAGCTACGGGTGTCTGACACCCAAGGCGCGCAACTGCGGGTGTCTGACACCCAAGGCGCGGAACTGAGGGTGTCGGACACCCAGGAAGCGCCGTCGAACGTGCCCCGCGCTGCCAGATCATCTGTGGTGTCAATTCGCGCGGAGCGATGCTGCTTGAGCTGCCTTTGGCGTAGGCTCCAGTGCCATGGTTTCCGATGACTCACCGAACGCCGCGCCACTGACTGATTTGCCCGCCGGAGGGGCGAATCGGCTTTTGAGCGAGACCTCGCCGTATCTGCTTCAGCACGCCCACAACCCCGTCGACTGGTATCCGTGGGGACCAGACGCGATCGCTGCAGCGAGGCGCGACGGGAAGCCGCTCTTTGTCTCGATCGGCTACGCGACCTGCTACTGGTGTCACGTCATGGAGCGGGAGAGCTTCGAAGATCCAGCAACCGCAGCGCTCCTCAATCGGCTCTTCGTCCCGGTCAAGGTTGATCGCGAGCAGCGCCCGGACATCGACGACGTCTACATGACCGCGTGCCAAGTGTTCACCCAGCTCACAGAGGGACGGGCGTCGGGCGGGTGGCCACTCTCGGTGTTCCTCGATCCTCACTCGCTCAAGCCGTTCTACGTCGGAACGTATTTTCCTCCGCGTCCCTCCTACGGTCGTCCATCGTTCTCCCAACTGCTCGAAGCGCTGAGCAGCGCGTGGCACGACCGACGCGATGAAGTCAGCGCCCAAGCGGACCGAATCGCGGATCTCGTCCGCGCCGACATGGACAGTGTGCCCGAGGCAGCGAGCTTGGGACGCGAAGTCGTGACGTCAGCGGTGGGGGCGCTCCTTCGCTTTTATGACGCGAAGCAGGGCGGCTTCGGAGGAGCGCCAAAGTTCCCACAGCCGGCCTACCTCGAACTCCTCGAGCGACGACTAGACACGCCCGCCGCGGGCGAAGCCCTCTCGCGAACACTTGATCGCATGGCGGTGGGCGGCATATTCGATCAGCTTGGCGGAGGGTTTCACCGATACGCAGTCGATGCCGTCTGGCTCGTTCCGCACTTCGAAAAAATGCTCTACGACAACGCGCAGCTCGCGCCACTCTATGCGCGGAGCTTTGCCCGCACCGGAGACTCCTTTCACGCTGAGGTTGCGCGGCGCACGTGCACGTACGTGCTGCGCGAGATGACTGATGTCGACGGTGTCTTTTACTCAGCGCAAGATGCAGAGGTCGAGGCGCGTGAAGGCGGCAGCTATATCTGGACGAGCGCTGAGATCGAGGCAGCGCTCAAGAACGCTGGTGCCAGTGACCTCATCCCATTCGCGCTCGCGCTCTATGGCGTTGACGCTGGGCCGAACTTCCAAGATCCGCATCACGCCGATGCGCCTCCGGCGAATGTGCTGTTTCTTGCAGATCGCCCCGATCGACTTGCCGCGAAGTTTGGACTTGACGACGCGACATTTGCAACGCGACGGGAGCGAGTGCGATCGACACTGTTGAACGCACGCTCCGCGCGGCGTCAGCCGATGACCGACGACAAGGCACTTACCGCGTGGAACGGACTCATGATCGCGGCACTCGCCGAGTGTGGCACGCTGCTCAAGGCGCCTGAGTTCGTCGCGGCGGCAGAGCGTGCCGCACGCGCGATTGACTTGCGAGCCCGCGCCGCTGACGGATCGTTGCAGCGGTCGTCGCGCGCGGGGCGGACCGCAGTACCAGCATTCCTCGACGACTACGCTGCGCTTTGCCGCGGGCGACTCGCACTCTTCCGTGCGACACAGAACGACGAACATCGCATCGCTGCGGCGAAGCTCTTCGAAGTCGCTGTCGCAGAGTTCAGTGACCCGCGCGGCGGCTACTTTGACGTTCGTGAAGGCCAGAATGAGCTGTTCGTCCGCGGGAGAAGCCTGTCCGATGGCGCGGTTCCAAGTGGCAACTCGATCATGCTTCTGAACGCGCTCGACCTTTGGGCAGCGACGAAGGACGTTCGCTACCGCGACGAACTGACGCGGAATTTTCGAGGCCTTTCCGGTGCGCTGCGAGAACAAACGATCGCGAGCGCCCTCGGCGCGGTTGCGGTCGACAGAGCCTCGTCCGAACTTCCGGAAGTGCTTCCGACGCACGACGGCATCAGCGCTACCAAGATCATTGCTTCGATCGAGAGGGTGACGGTCGACGCTACGTCGGGTGTGGTCGCCGGGGTGTTCGTGCTCGCGCTTCCCGCAACGTGGCACGTCTACGCGTCCGGTCATCCGGAGAATGCAGTCGAGCCACTGTCGCTCCACCTGCTTCACGCGGATGCCAGCGCGCGCCTCGAACCCGACTATCCCGCAGGCGAGGTTTGGCGCGATGGCGCTCGAATACTCACGGGCCGAATCACCATTCCATTTCTTGTCCGAGGCCTCACGACCGATCGGCTCGGAATTGAAGCATCCATCCAGCCCTGCGACGAGCGTGTCTGCTTCCGGCCGCAACGCGTCGCTGCGAACGTTACGCTCCCTCGCCGTGACTAAGCCGACTCACATCCGAGGCGCCGCGCTCTTTCGCGTAGCAATAATCCCGACCGGTGGCACCATCGAAAAGACGTACGACGAACTCGGTGGCGCGGTCGCAAACCGGGTGAACATTCTCGACTCACTCCTCGCATCGCTCGATCTGCGCGGCGTCGTCATCGACCGTGTGCCGCTGATGAATAAAGATTCACTGGAGTAGTGTTAGGGTCGCGTCCAAGCTCGCGCGTCATCGACGACTGCACGAGCTTCCCGCAACAGCGCCTCCAGTCCGAACGGCTTGCGCAAGACGCGCAGCGGCGCGAGCGCCGAGTGAATGTCGGAACGCCCGTCAGTCAGGACGAGTGCGGGTACGAGTGATCCGCCGCGGCGCAGGCGATCTAGGCATGCTGTTCCGGCGCCACCAGGAAGGTCGATGTCAATGACGACCAGATCAAAGCGCAGCACGCCGTCGAGCACGATCCGCTCCGCACCGCTCGCGTTGTCACGTGACTCGACTTCGACATCGAGCGCGGCGAACGCCTCCGTCAACACTGCGCGCACCGCTGCATCGTCATCAATGATGAGCACGCGGCCAATGTCATGAAGCCGTTCGGGAGACTCGTGCCGCGTCACCGTCGGCTTCTCGTCGCCAGCCAATTGAAATCGGGCGACGGCACGTCGTCCGCCAAGCGACGACGACGTCGAGATCTCGATAGTTCCGCCGCAGTCCATCGCGGCGCGCCGCGCGATTGCCTCAAGTAGTTCGACTGTCGGCGCGTCGACAGCACCGAAGACATCAAGTACTTTCGGCCGGACCGAGACGCGCGGCGGCCCGTCGTCCTCGACGCTGATTGCGGCGCGGACCCCGAATCTCTCGTCTCGTTCGATCCGCGCGCCGACGCGGACCCGACCGTCGCGACCCGCCGATTCGCGAGCCGCCGTAAGCAGGCTGATGATGAGTCGTCGGATCGTGGCGTGCGACGCGCGCACGATCATCGCGTCGCTCGAGTCGGCTTCGGTCTCGATGGTGAATGAAGCAGGCAGGAGTCGACGCGCGAGTCCGATCGCCGACGCGATCTCGTTCGCAAGCGGGATATCGCTTGGATCCGCAGAGTCGTCCCCGTTCGTCTCTCCCAATGCAAGGACGATGTCGCGCACGGCATCCAAACCGCGCTTCGCGTCGCGCGGCAGTGACTCGATGGCTCCTGTGAGGGCGAAGAGCGCATCGCGAAGGTCAGGGCCGACGCTGTCGGCGAGCCGGGCGAGCAGCTCGGTGCGCCCCAGTCGGCGCTCCATGAACTCAATGCGAGCGTCGCGTTCCGCAGCGAGTCCGCGCTCGATGACTCGGGCTGAGGCAAAGGCGAGTGTTTGCGCGAGAGCGAGCTCTTGGGTGGTGAACGGGCGTCGTGCTTGAATGTGCTCGAACGTAATCGCTCCGCGCACTCGTCTCAGCGCAACAACGGGCACCACGAGCATCGCCTGCGCGTCGGGATGAATGCGCGCCGCCTTCACGGGATCTGCGAGTGTTACGGCATCGCGCTGAACGACCACCGGACGCCCGGTGCCGAATGCGTCGAGCCACCACACGACGGCGTGCGGCGGCAGAAGTTGGCGCTGCGCCAAGACGCTCGTCACATCCGCAGCGAACGGGTCAATCCACTCAAACTCGAACGACGCACGATCGGCGTCTGGTTCCACTGCGCAGAACGACGCTCGTTCCGTTCGCAGTGTGCGAGCGACCACTTCGATCGCGAGGCGCAGCGCTGGACCCCGGTCGCCATTGCCGCTAAGGATCGTGAGCACACTCGCCGACGTGCGCAGAATCTCCGCACTCCGGGCCGCGCGATCTTCCAACTCGCGCCGCTCTGTGAAATCGAGCACCGTTGAAACGTAGCGCGTCGCTCCCTTGTCGGCGACGCGGCGCTGCACGACATGCAACCATCGCCAGCTCTGGTCAGCGGCACGCATGCGGCACTGGAATTCGAGCGTTTCGGCGCGTTGCGCCTGCCGTGCATCTCGCGCCCTGTCCCAGGACGACCGGTCTTTCGGGTGGACCCGAGCGTCGAGTACACCAAGCCCGCGAAGCGGCGTGGCATCGATATCGAGGGACTCGGCAAGCGCTGGCGTGAGCGTGGGGATGTCTTCGGCGTCGAACGTGATGCCGAGGGTGGCACCGAGAGGCGCTTCCACGTTCCGCTCGCGAATCTCCCGTTCGCGACGGGCTTCGGCGAAGCGCAGCGAACTGATTCGAGCCACGAATACGACGAGAACCGCGAGCAGTGCCGTCACGAGCCAGAGTGCGAGCTGCGTCAGCGAAGCGGCAGAAGCGTCAGCGAGTAGGTTCACGGATCCGTTCATGCATGCGGTTCACTGATTTTGGCCACTGGTCTGGCGACCGGGTCGAGGCGCGGCTGGCAAGAAGGCGTCTCGCGATGGCGGGCAGGCGGAGTCCCAGCGATTCGAACTCGACTCCAATCGTGACCGCAGGCTCACTTGACGTCCAGCGACGCTGGCGTGTTTCCGGTAGTCTGAATTCATCATGGGCAAGTATCTCACCGCGCCGCAGCCGACCACCGAAATGCCGAAGGGCATCCCATTCATCGTGGGAAATGAGGCGGCGGAACGGTTCTCGTTCTACGGGATGAAGACGATTCTCTTCGTGTTCATGACGCAGTACCTGCTCACTTCGGATGGAACGCCGAGTTTTCTGACCGCGACCCAAGGGCGTGAGTGGGTGAGTTGGTTCGTCGCGAGCGCGTACTTTTTTCCTGTGATTGGCGCGCTGCTCGCCGACGCGTTCCTCGGGAAGTATCGAACGATTCTCTTGCTCTCGATTGTGTACTGCCTCGGACATCTTTCGCTCGCGCTCATCGACTTGCCTTCCGAGATGCTGAAAGCAACCTTTGAACCAAAGGTCTGGCTCGGCGTCGGGCTCGCGCTCGTTGCCATCGGCTCCGGCGGCATCAAGCCCTGCGTGTCGGCCAACGTCGGCGACCAGTTCGGCAAGTCGAACAAACATCTTCTGTCGAAGGTGTTTGGGTGGTTCTATTTCGCGATCAACTTCGGCTCGTTCTTTTCGACGCTGCTCACGCCTTGGCTCCTTAAGAATTACGGCCCGGGTTGGGCCTTCGGCGTTCCAGGCATCCTCATGGGAATTGCAACGCTGATCTTCTGGCTCGGCCGCTACCGCTTCGTGCACATTCCTCCGGCGGGCATCTCGAAGTACATCGACGAGTTTGTGTCCGGTGGTGGCTTCCTCGCTGTCGCCAAGATCGTGCCTATCTTCGCGTTCGTCGCTGTTTTCTGGTCGCTCTACGACCAATCGGGTTCGGCGTGGGTCGAGCAAGCTAACAAAATGGATCGCCAGTTTATGGGCGTGGACTGGCTCGAGAGTCAGGTGCAGGCGGTCAATCCACTCTTGATTCTCGCGTATATCCCGCTCTTCACCTATGTCATCTATCCGCTCATCTCGTCGGTCTTTCCGCTGACGCCGCTGCGCAAGATCGCGATAGGACTCTTCCTGACGGTCATCGCGTTCGGACTCTCCGCCTACATCGAGGGCTGGCTCGTCGAGGGCACCGCACGCTTCGCGCAAGACCACGTTGGTCCGATACTGGCAGCGGGCTCGGTTGACTTTGCAGCGACGGCGAAACTCATCGTGGCGAATGGGAACGAAGCGCTCGCAACGGCAATGTTAAATCTCTCCGCGCAGCCAAGTGAGACGACCGCTCTCACGAGTGCTCTCGCAGCGGGCGGCCGGATCGCGCTCTCGTCGGGAGAAATTGTGGCGTGGGCGAAGCCGAACATCGCTTGGCAGCTATTGGCATACGTCATCCTGACCGCGGCCGAAGTGATGGTGTCGATCACGTGTCTCGAGTTCGCGTACACGCAAGCACCACCCAAGATGAAGTCGTTCATCATGAGCCTGTACCTGCTCTCGGTGTCGGCCGGCAACGTATTCACCGCGCTCGTCAATCGCCTAACGCAGGACGCCCAGGGGAACTCAACACTCGTCGGTGCTGACTACTACTGGTTTTTCACGTACGTCATGCTTGGCGCGGCGATCGTCTTCATCGGTGTGGCATACGTCTACAAGCCCCGCGAGTATCTCCAGGACGAGGCGGCCGGGGGCGCGGCGGCATGATGCCGCCCAGCGGAGGGGGCGGGGGGCCCGCGCGCCTCATTCACCTTCGCCGTCCGCCTCAGCTTCATCGCGCTGCGGAGCGGTTTGTGCCGCAACTTGGTGCCGACGCGCTCCAAGCAGTGGAGCGTCGTTGGACGGCGCTGTGTGCGACGAATCCGCGTTACTTCGACGGTGACGTACTACACGTGCTCGGCCATTCCCGCAACGGCCACGGAGGCGTTAGTCTCCACGTCGCCGTGACAAGCTATCGCTTCTACGCGGTTCAGCGGCCTGGTATCGATGTCTTCGGGGGCTTCCCACTCGATTGTGGCGTGCGACCGCTCGGAGCGAAAGCGATCACCACGGTCGCAGGACGCTTCGCGCTGGCGCGGCGCTCAGCATCGGTCGCGTTCTATCCGGGCATGTGGGAGTTCGTGCCTGGCGGGGGACTTGAGCCCGCCGACGAGCCAGCGTCATGCGTGTTGCGCGAGCTGCGCGAAGAGACCGCACTTGAACCCGCGAGCGCGCCGGTTGCCGTCGGCCTTGTCTACGACCCTCAAGCGCTGTCATGGGAAGTGGTGCACCGCCTTGAAGCTCGCGAGGCTGTCCGTGCGGGAGCGGGCGAGACGACGGAGGCCGAGCGCCACGGCTGGGAACACGACGATCGCGTACTTGCGAAGTGTGGGAGTTGGCCCGAGCCTCTCGCAGATGTCGCTCGCGCGATGATCGCGCTTATTCCACCGCAGGGTCGGCCAGTGCCGCCTCACTGCGAACCTGATTCGCGCGCTGGAGTACCCCCAGTCGATTCTTTGCGATGAGATCGTGCGATGCAGCGGTGAGCGCTTCGATGGGAAATGGCTTCCGAAGCAGCGTCGCTGGCGCGAGCGCTGCGTCAAGTTCTGTCGTACCGCCGGTCACGAAGAGGATCGGAATAAGAGAGCCGCGAGCGCGCAGACGCCGAGCGCACTCCATGCCCGACATACCCGGGAGATCAACATCCATCACGACCAAATCGAATCGGAGCGGGCTGTCGAGCACGTCGGACTCGACATCATTCGCGTCAGAGCGCTCGACAACGTCGATGTCGTACGCAGCAAACGTGTGAGCGAGAATGCGGCGAACCGCGTGGTTGTCCTCGACCACCAAGACGAGCGAGAGGTCCGCGAGTGAGTCGATTGCCGCAGAAACTGCGGATGGTGCTGCGAGCTCAGTGGGTTTGCTGGCGGTTCCGAGCGGCGCTTCACTCGTCTCGGCTTCGCTGGCGAGCGGGATCGTCGAAGTCACTCGCAATCCGCCGAGTGATGGCGACGTCTCCAGCGTGAAGCGGCCACCTGCATCTTTCACGACGCGCTGGCAGATCGAGAGTCCGAGCCCCGTACCTGCGAGTCCTTTCGTCGTGAAGTATGGCGCGAGCACTCGTTCACGCAGTTCGGGAGCAATGCCGGGGCCGTCATCGTCGACCGTGATTTCGGCGCACCGACCGAGCGCGACGTCATCGACGATTCGACCGGCGACGCGGATGTGCCCGCGCTCGCCAATTGCGTCGCGAGCATTGAGCACGAGGTTGAGTGTGATCTGCCGAAGCCCCTGCGGTGCCGCAACGACTCGCGCGTCTGCGAGAGCGGTCAAGTCAGTCTCAAATTCGATCGCGCGCGGGAGCAGCCTTGCAGCCAAGCGCGACGCTAATTCCAATTCGCTTGCCAGCGCGAGCACGGATGGAGCTTCAACTTCACCACGATGTGCCCGCTGGATAGCAGCGACCATTCCAGCAGCTCCCGCAAGCGCTCTTTCGATTCCGTCGAGCGAGGACTGCATCGCCGGATCGTTCGTCTTCTGGCGCAGGATATGCACTTGTCCGCCAACCGCGAACAGCAGGTTGTTGAAATCGTGGGCCACTCCGCCAGCGAGCTGCGCGACAAGCTCGGATCGCTCGAGTTGGCGCTGAAGCTCATGCAGATGGGTCCGCTCTTCACCGGACTCGCGCTGCTCCATCCCTCGCGCGATGGCAAATGCGAGCGTTTGAGCAGCAGTGATCTCTTCACGGCGAAATCGCCGCGGCGATTGCAGATCCTCAAGCACGATTGCCGCGCGAAGCACGCTGTGCACAAGGATGGGCACGACGAGCATCGCCTGCACTTCGGCGTTGATGGAACTCGTTGTCGAGGGCGGGCCCGCCTCGCTGCCATCGCGCCGAAACGTGCTGGGCTGTCCAGCCCGGGCGGCGGAAATCCACCACGCTATTTTTGGGGGTGATTGAGACTGTCTTCGTTCGGTTGCGCTGGGTACGTTCCCTTGCCGCCACTCGTAGAGAACGGTGGCAGTGCTGGCTGCGGTGTCGACAGATGCGAGCGAAGCTCGCGCTACCCCGAACGCCTCGCCGACGATCGCGAGGGTCGATCGAACAGTTGCTTCATGATCGTCGGAGTGCAAGAACGATTCGAGGATCCGGGTTGACAGTCGTTGCAGTTCAAAGATGCGATGCTGCTGGTCGACTGCGGCGCGGCGATCGCTGAAATCAACCGCGACGGACTCCCATTCGCGTGTTCCGCCGACAATCGCGACGGCGCGCACTCGCTCGTGGAGCCACCGCCACGATCCGTCGGGAGCGCGGACGCGGAATTGAAGCTCGATGGGATCGCGCGAAGTACCCGTTCGAGCGGCAAACGCAGCGAGCCAAGTGCTTCGGTCGTCCGGGTGCACCGCGTCGAGGAGCGCCCGTCCGTCGGCGCGGGCGCGATCGGTCGCCTCGCCGAAGAGTCGCGGTGTGCCCGAACACGCCGAGAGCAGGCACCCATCGTCGGCGTAGCGGATGACGTAGATCGGAGCGGTGTCGCCTACGAGCGCGAGCGTTGCCTTCGCTTCGTCGGGCGTGGGACGCCCGGATCCGGAAGACAGGGCTCGAGACTGCGGCGTTCGCCTGAGAAGCGCGGCACCAGCGAGCGCTGCGATCAGGATCACGAGGAAGATCGCCACGATGACCAAGCGCGTCGCCAGCGGCGCGGCAGGACTTGCCGTGGTTGCGATTGGAACGAGGAGTAGAAAGGCAGACTCCATGGCTAACCAAGGTACCGAGGACCGGGGGTTCTGTGCCAGCGAAGGACCTCAAAGGGCTTCCGAGGAACCCGATTGAAGAGGGGAGTCGCGTCGCTCGATCCGGACTCGGGACCCGCCCGAGGGGAGCTGGCGTGCAGGGAACTCGATTTCATTGTCTAATCCCTAACTTCTCCTCGCGGAAGTCTGGGCACATCGCTCTCTTTTTCGCGGCGGCTACGTTCGACACCTCACTGAGTAGTACTTTCTATGACGAATCCCCGAAACAGCAGAGTTGATCACGCTTCGGCTGAACAAGCCGTGAGTTCCATCCTTTCCCAGCACAAGATTCGCGTCCCCGGACCGATTCGCACCGCGATGGTCGCGCTGCACCTCAGCGCGACGCGCGCGGAGCGTCGCCGCAAGAATCGGAAGACGGACGCGGAGGCAATTCGCGATCTCGTCGCTACGCGGATTCTCGCTGGGAAGTCGATCCCGAGCGCGGCCGAAATCGCGAGCAAGACCGACGTGTCGCTGAAGAACGTCCAAGCTCACGTCGCGATGATGCGAAAGCGAGCTCAATCGGGAACCAAGTCTGGAAGCAAGTCTGGAAAGAAGTCGGGAAAGAAGTCGGGCAAGAAGTCGAGCAAGAAGAAGCGGTAACGCTGCGGCGGTGTGTAGTCGTTGTTAGGTCGCCACGGCACACTCATCCGCCGCGCTTGTCCGAAGCGCTCGTCCGTACCGCGCGTCCAAGCTGTGGACGACGATCTGCGTGGACAGACGCCGCCGCCGTTCGCACGGCGCGGTCGGACGTGGCGCTGGTTGAACTCGACGCCATTCTCGCTGCGGCGGCGCCGTCGCAGGAACCGCACCATCGCGGCGCCGCCAAAGCTCTGCCAGAGCTAGCGGTGTCGCACCGTGCTACGGACTATCGGCCAGCACTCGCAAGGCTCAATTCACCGTCAATGCCACGTGTAGGACTCGAACCTTGGACCCGCTGATGATGAAGGCCGAGGAGAGTCCGCTGCAACAAGAAGTTAGCCGGGGGCACCAGCAGCAGCGACAGCAGGAGGCAGACCTGCTCGATGTTTGGCTAGTCGAGTGCCCCGACCAGTTGTCGGCAAGAGTCGCGGATGCGCATCGCTGAAGTCGACGAGGAAGTCGACGTCACTCCGACCCGGCTCGCCGCGAAGACCGGAAGTCGACCGTGCTGGCTCACGAAGCCAGCGAGGCGCGAGCTCAAGCTCCGCGGCAACGATCGCAGCCGCCGACTCGACGGCCCGCACCGCGTCCACAGGGATCGCACCGCCACGTTCCAATCGGTCGTCGTTCGGGCCCGCGATAAAACGCCGGTCAGCATGCCAGCGGCACCCCGTCGAGCAGAATGGCGCTATCGGGGTGGTACTCGAGCACTTGGCCAAGCTGGGCCAAGGCGCGTTCCACAAGCGGCGTGTCGATGGGGCGGGCATGGACGAACTCGTACTGCCTGTTCAATAGCACACCGCCTCGAGGAAAGGTCAACCTCTGGCTTGAAGCGTGCATTGATGTCGATCGCACGGTGCTGATAAACCAGTGAGCTACGCTGGGGCCAAGCCCGGCCCAGCCGAGACTCCAGCCGGAGCTGCCCCCGACTCCGACCCTAGCAGCGCCTAACCGCTCGCGACGCCTCACCCCGTCCCGAGCAGGAACGCCAAGTCCTCGCGGGTCATCGAGGCCAGAGGACCAGCTTCGCCGCTCACGATCGCGTCGGCTAGGGCTCGCTTTCGCGACTGGAGTTCAAGCACACGATCTTCGACCGTGCCGGCGCTGACCAGCCGAATCGCGTGCACCGAGCGAGTCTGGCCGATGCGGTGGGTTCGATCGATGGCCTGAGCTTCCACCGCCGGATTCCACCAAGGGTCCAGCAGAACGACTCGCTCTGCACATTGCAGGTTCAGGCCGACGCCGCCAGCCTTCAGGCTCAGCAGGAACGTGTGGCAGGAGTCGTCGGTGGCGAAGCGTCGCACTCGCTCCGCGCGGTCGCGGGTCTGGCCGTCGAGATACTCAAACGAAAGTCCGCGTTGTTCAAGCTCGCGGCGCACGATCGCAAGGAAGCTCGTGAACTGGGAGAAGACCAGCGTCTTCCTCCCCTCCATTGCGGACTCTTCCAGCATCGGTAGCAGGGCGTCGAGCTTGCCGCTTCCCGCGCCGGACCGGGATCGATCAACCAGGCACGGATGGCATGCGACCTGACGCAGCCGGAGAAGCCCCTCGAGGACATCGAGCTTCGAACGGCCGAATTCGACATCGCTCTTGTTCAAGAGATCGTGCCGAATTCGCTTGAGCAGTTCGTCGTAGTGGGCCCGCTGGGGTGCGGTCATCTCGCAGTGCATCGTCTGTTCGATCCGGTCGGGCAGTTCCTTGGCGACGTCGCGCTTGGCGCGGCGAAGGAGGAAGGGGCGAATCGCCCGACGCACCGTATCGAGCTCGTCCGTCTCGCCGCTGCCAGCAAGAAGTTCCAAACGCGCCGCGAGCGCGGGATTGAGAAACTCCATGAGGCTCCACAGTTCACCGAGATGATTCTCGATCGGCGTGCCCGTCATGGCGAGCCGGTGCTGGGCGCGGAGGCACTTTGCGGCTTTGGTGGTCCGCGCGGCCTGGTTCTTGATCGCCTGAGCCTCGTCGAGAATGACATACTGAAACTCGCGACGGCTCAACGTTTCGATATCGCGCAGCAGCGTCCCGTAGGTGACGACCGCGACGTCGAGCGAATCAAACGCGGCATCAGCCAGATCACGATCACCCTGGGAAAGATCAGCGATGCGAAGCTGCGGCACGAATCGACTCGCCTCCTCAATCCAGTTCCGGACGATCGAACGGGGAACGACCAAGAGCGTCGGACGGCGCGGCGCTGCCGTCGTCCGCTTCGCCGCTGATGTCTTCCGCGGCTTCGCGTGCGTTTCCACGTGCTCGGCGGCGAGCATAGCTAACACTTGGATCGTCTTGCCCAGCCCCATCTCGTCGGCAAGGCAGCCGCCCATGCCGAGTTCGCGCAGTCCCGCGAACCATGCCAACGACGCCTGCTGGTAGTCGCGCAGCGTTCCGACGAAGGAGCTCGGCGTCGGGACCTTGCGGGGAAGTTCGATGTCCTTCAGGCGGGTGCGAAGGGCCCGGAACGCAGCGTCGTCGCGGCTCCGGTCGGCGGCTTCAAGCAGCGTGTTGACGAGTAGGGCCTCGCTGTGGGCGAAGCGAATCGACTCGTTGTCGCGAGCGTGCATGATCCGGGCGAGCTTGCGAAGGACACCGCGGAGCTTGGTCGGAAGGATCACCGTCGTGCCGTCGGCAAGCGGCAGGATCTCGACGGCGCCGGGGGCTGCGCGAGCGGCGCGAACGAGTTCCTTCAGCGGGATCGGCCCTTCCGGCGTCTCGAGCTGGCCGTCGAGTTCGAACCAGTCGATACCGCTTGCGACCGAGAGCGACCAGCGGCCGCCAGCTCGGGCTGGTTGCTTCTGAAGTTCGACGGCGTAGCCTCGTTTTGCAGCGGCCCGCAGAAGAGCGGGCAACTTGGCCCGGGGAAGCCGCCATTGAGCGTGGCCCTTGCCGCCGGCGCGACGAAACATGGTCGCTGAGGCTTCAGTGAACGCATCTTCGAAGCTGAGGTCACCGCAGGGCACAACGGTGAGCGGACGATCTGGGTCTTCCACGAGCAGGTTCGTGCGCGAGTCCCGGTCGACGACGATCGTCGGATCATCGGGATGGATGTAGCGGACCATCGGGACTACGTCGACAGTGGAGCGCTGCGGCCCGCCGTCGAGACGGATCACCGGTTTTGGCGTCGCCTGAAAGTGGGTGATTCCGAGCCTCGGGTCTACGACGATCCGCGGGGGCCGGTCATCTCCATCGGGATCCGCGGCATCGCTCCAGTTGTCACCCATGTAGCGAACGTCCTCGAGGGCGTCGCGCGTGTCAGAAGGGGCGATGAGTTCGGGGCCATGCTGCATGAGGCGAAGCACATTCCCGGAGAATCGATAGCGACCATGGGAATCACGAGCGTCTGTATCGAAAATGCGATCGCCGTTGACGAGCGCGTGCGCGAAGAGAATCGGCGAAGGGTCGAGGCAATCGATCGGATCGTGGCCCTCCGCGACCAGCCTGAGCCAGCATCGCATTCCGTTGCGCAAGTCCTGATTGGGTTCTGAATTGGGATCCGGACCTTCGCGGGTGTGCTCCGGGTTCGCCGCTCCTTCGGCCGGAGGTGCCGCGGGGGCGAAATGGATCTCAGGTTGCCAAGGCTGATCGTCTTGCCAACGAGTTGGCGGACCCAAACGGCCTCGGCTGGGACCGGCGTCTCGATGCGTGCGAGGTACGCGTTGGCAGTGAAGTCGTCCGGCCCGAGCCGCAGCCAACATCGCGCCCGCGACAGCATGCGATCCACTCATGGCGTGGAAGTGGGATGCGGGCAGCCGGTCGACGAGATCAATGATGGCCGCATCGACCGTGTCGAGCGGACCGCCCGCACCAAACCGAAGCGGGACCTGCTCAAGGGCAACTCGGCCGTCCGAGATGCGGGAACGGCGAAAGCCGACAAGTGTGCTCGTGAGTCCTGGCTCGCCGGTTGAACGAAGCACGTAGACTCCAGGGAGGGGAGCCGCAGGATTGGGGGTGGTAGAGTCAGGCGACGGACTGCCCACGGGGGCCGGAGACACGCAGGCGGGAGCGAGGTTCGCGACGTCCTCCGGCTCGAGTATCCACGGAGGCTCGGTGGTCCCTGGCGTGAGCTTTGTCTCACCATTCCGTTCGATGGCGCAGAGTGACAGGTTTCCCTTGGGCATCCACTCCTCGAGTTCGACATCGAAGAGCAGCAGGAACGCGACGATGTGCTCGCACGCCCGCTTGAACGTGTGGAACATGCGGCACGAGCAGGAACAGTCGATGTGCCCGGGAGCTCGACATTCGATGTGAATCCGATGCGTTCCGCCGTGCTTGATGGTCCCCGTGGCGGAGCGACCGTCGAGCGACATTTTTATGTTGCATCGGTTGGCAGCGGGCCGCCCCGTCCAGAAGCTACTTTCGTCCGTCAACCCCGCGAGGCGAGCGGCGATCGCCACGCCCGCCCGCACGTCGCTGATCGCTGTCGCGTGGCAGAGGCTGTCGACGAGGTCGATGCCCTGAGCTTCGGGCGCTGCGCCGATACGGTCACTCAATGGTGTTCGATTTCCCCTTCTGCTCACGCCTCGGATGCTACTCCGCGAACTCGCCCCAGTGGGACAACTCGGACAAGCGGCGCGACGCATTAAACAGTCGGGATTCAAGAGGCCGCCCATTCGGGCAGCCCACTCGAATGTCGAGGGGGAACTCGAACCCCCGACCTCAGGGGTATGAACGGCTTAACACCGTTATCCGGAAATGGCTTACCTGCCGGAACTTATGGCAAACCCCGGGCTTACGAGCACGGCTTCAACGTCCCAATTGTACCCTGTTGACCATGTTTTCCGAATTGCAGGGGACAGTTTAGGGTACAGATTCTGGACCGCGAACGGCGACCATGATCGATATCAGCCCGTGGCGTAACCCAGTCATCCGCGGAACCGCTCGCGTAAGTAACGTCTCCGACGTACCCACGCCGCAGCTGGCGACGGCGTCTGGCGCGGCTGGAGCACGAACTCGTTCGCGAGCAGCGCG
>ENA-ORBV01002015-ORBV01002015.1-microbial-mat-metagenome-genome-assembly--contig:-NODE-2015-length-43849-cov-7.011720_pt1 | contig 43849 bp, 35 predicted proteins | sample MGYA00237777_ERZ505514 | MGnify/ENA primary metagenome ERZ505514 (study PRJEB26160, sample SAMN06269048) | microbial mat metagenome | isolation source: Oligotrophic lake microbial mat | place... | reverse complement strand
ACGAGGACCGTCATCATTTCCTCTCCCTCGTCGGCACGCTCAGCGAAGAGCGCGAGGTTCGGGTCGCCGCCTACACCTTGATGACCAATCAATTTCATCTGGTCGCCGTCGGCGACCAGACCGATGCCATCTCGCTCTTCATGATGGACCTGAATGGCCAATACGCCGCCTGACGCCGCCCTCAGCGATGGCCCAGGGAATCGGCGCGTCGTCAAGGGTTCGGCAAAGACCCTCCTACCCCGATCTCAGCTCTAAAAGTAGGAATATCCGGCCATATTAACAAGAAAACGGGACCATCCACGGGGTGCACCGGGGTGGGACTCTTTCCCAGGTGCGCGCAAATGAAGGTGCGGGGAATGTGTTCGAAAGATCATGCGCAGGTCAGCCTACGGGTTCACCGTCTTGGTAAGATTCACTGAGAGATTCGTTGGGAGGTTTGATTGCGATTCCTGGGCGCCATTTTCGCGGCTGCTTTAACCTGCTGGGCAGAAGACGTGCCATTGCGGGCTGGCCTCTCACGAATCGACATCACCCCGCCCGCCGGCCATGAGATGGGTGGATACGCTGCGCGAAAGAAGCCGGCGAGCGGCACACACGATCCGCTTTACGCGACCGTATTGGTGCTCGAATCGGGAGGCAACAGCCTGGCCTTGGTCACCTGCGACCTCCGCAGCTTTGTCTCCACGCGCGTCGGGGAGTTGGCGAAGCTAAAGTTTGGGGTGCAGAACACGATCATCAGTGTTTCGCACTCGCATTCCGGCCCATTGACCTGGGAGAAGCGGACCGCCTGGTATACCGAAGCGGAAGACAAGATGGTGGAGGCTATCGGCAAAGCCAAGCAGGCCATGTTCGATGCGTCGTTGAGTACGTCCACGGGCCGGGTGTATCTGGGCTTCAATCGCCGGAAAGTGACCGAGGGAAAGGCCGCGATGTGGTGGCGTAATGCGGAGAAGCTTCCCTCGCATCCGCTGGACCCGACGGTGAACGTCCTGCAAGTGCACGACGCGGCGGGCAAACTGCGGGGAGTCCTGGTGAACTATGCCTGCCATCCGTCGATTCTCGGGCCGGACAATATCGAGTTCTCCGCCGATTATCCGGGGGCGATGAAGCGGTACGTCGAATCTCAGGTGCCGGGTGCGCTGTGTTTATTCGCGCAGGGCGGCGCGGGCGACATCAATCCCTATCGGGACAAGCAGCCGGTGGCGGAGGGCGGTTTCGCGGCCGTGCAGCAGATGGGCGAGGAACTCGGAAAGGTTGTCGTCTCGATTCTGGCCAAGAAAAATCCCATCACTGGCGGGGGGCTGCGGACATTCTCGGAAGTGGTGGAAGTGAAAAACCGCTGGACACCGGACCAGACGCTGAAGGTGGGATGGACTGCGGGAGTGATTGGCGGTTCACTCTGCTTCGTCGCACTTCCCGGCGAGCCGTTCGTCGAGCACCAGATCACTTTTCGCGAAAAGTCGGAATGCCGGAACACGATGATGTTCGGCTACTCCTATTCGGTGGGAGGGATTTGGGCCGGGTATCTTCCGACGATTGAAGCGGCGGTGAGCGGCGGCTATGGCGCCGGCTACAACACGACCGTCGAGGTGGGCACGGGAGAACGGCTGGTCGATCGTGCCGTGGTGAAGCTATTCGAAATGCGCGGCTTGCTGAAAGAGCTGCCGGATCCGGGGTATTGATGCGCAGTTTACTGGCGTTCTTCGTGGTGGTGGCCGGCTTTGCCAGCGCCGCCGAGTTTCGCGCCGGCGTCGCCAAGGTGGATCTGGCCCCGCCGCTGAACCTGCCGATGGCCGGCTATGGCGTGCGCTATTCCACCGGCACGCTGGATCCGCTGGAGGCGCGCGTGCTGGCGCTGTCGGACGGAACCAGAACCGTGGCGATCGTGACTCTGGACCTTTGCTTTACGCTGGATCCGGCCCAACAGGATGAGATTCGCGCCTCGGTACGCAGTTCCGTCGATGAAGTGGTCTTCCATGCTTCGCACACCCATTCCGGACCGACTTACGCGCTGGCACCGGAAGCAGCGAAGCAAGCGGTGCCAACGGTCGCCGGCGCGATTCTGGCGGCGGCGAAAGCCTTGCAGCCGGCACGCATCGGCAGCGGGTGGGGCCAGACGTATCTGGGATTCAATCGGCGCTATCTGCGTCCGGATGGCTCGCTGACGATGTTCTGGCGCAACGAAACCAAGGTCTCGACAAACTTCCTGGTGGATCCCACGGTCGGCGTTATACGAGTGGACCGCCGAGACGGAAAGCCGCTGGCGATTCTGGTGCACTATGCCTGTCATCCCGTCGTCCTGGGGCCGGACAATCTGCGTTACTCGGCAGACTATCCCGCCGCCATGCGGACCTACGTGGAGCAGGAGATGGGTGGCAACGCGATGGCGTTCTTCCTGCAGGGCGCGGCCGGGGATATCAACCCGTATTACGACAAGACGCCGTTGATCGAGGATGCGGTGGGAGTGATGAATGAGACCGGCCGGAAGCTGGGCGCGGAGGCCGTCCGTGTGGCGAAAGCGATCGCGACGCAGTCGCCGGCGAATCCTTCTATCCAATCGAAGACCGTGATGGTGCAGGCGGCGAATCGGTGGAATGTGCCCAAGCTCCGCAGTGTGCTGAAGGAAGAGTACCGGATTGAAGGCACCCGCGCCGAGCGATTGCTGGCGGAGAAGATGCAGATGCCGGTGACTACGCTGATCATTAACCGGGAACTCGCTTTTGTGGGAATGCCCGGCGAGCCGTTCGTCGAGTTCCAGACGCAACTGCGCGCCCGGAGCCCGGTGCCGAAGTCGTTTCTGCTGGGATACACCAATGGCTACTTTGCTTATTTCCCGACGATTGCGGCGGCAGTTCGCGGCGGTTACGGTGCCAGTTCCACCGTCGTGCCGAGCGAAGTGGGCACCGGCGAACGCATGCTCAATGTGGGTCTGGTTTCGATTTACGAATTGATGGGAATGCTTTCGGCAAAACCGGAGAGTCCCCAATAGTTCTCCAGGAGTTTTTATGATGCTACCCTCTCTCATTCGTTCCCGAATCGCGCTCTTTGCGCTGACCACCTTTGGCTGGTGTGCCGCGCTATCGGCTCAATCGCCGTCGATGGCGCCACCGGTGGCCCTCGAAAAGCTGGAAGGGAAGACGATCCTGCTTTTCACTCCTCATCCCGACGATGATACGTTCTGCTGCGCCGGCACGCTGGCGCTGCTCGCCAAGCGCAAGAATAACATCCACATCTTCCTCTACACGAATGACGATAAGGGCTCTTATGACCCCGACATGACGAGTGAGCGGCTGGCGCGCATTCGCAAGGCGGAAGAGGAAACGGCATCCCGCCTCATTGGCATCCCCAAGGAGAACCTCCACTGGATGCAGTTTCACGACGGCATGCTCGAATATGCCGCTCCCCGCGATCTGGTGGAACAGGTGACGAAGTCGATTCGGACCTACCGGCCGGATCTGGTGATGTTGATTGACCCCGGCTCAACCGTCGTGCGCTGGCACAAGACGGATCATCGCATGGCCGCCAATAACACCATGGATGCCATCCGTGCCGCGGAATGGCATCTCTACTTCCCGAATCAACGGCTGCACGATGGCCTGCAGCCCTGGCATGTCCCGATGGAAGCTTTTTACTACGTCACGCCGGCGGACGCGAACTATTGGGTGAACATCGACGAGGTGCTCGACCTCAAGCTCGACGCGGCCGCCGCCCACGTCAGCCAATGGGAGCCTTCGATTCGCAAGTACCGCGCGGATTGGGACCCGAAGGAGTTGGAGGCGATGAAGCAGAAGCTGAAGGCCCGCGCCGTGAAGAAGGACGGACACTACGTAGAAGCCTTCCGGCTAGGCACTGGCTTTAGCCAGCAGTGAGGTCTCAGACAGAATCGTGGCGCAGCGGATAGGCCTTTTGTTTCCTGGGATCGGGGTAGGGTTCCGCCCCCACGACGGCGAGGGAGCCCTTTACCATTTCGTCCTCCACGTCGAGTGACCACCCCACGGGGCAAGTGTACTGGACGCGAAGCGACTGAGCCTGGTAAAGGTCAAGGCGCACGTTCTCGCGGGTGGGAATATACAGGTTTCTCTCGCCAAAGTAGCCGAAGACCATCGCCGGGCCGCGCTGGCGCAGCACCTCCTTGATCCGCATGCCAATTTGCGCCAGCGGCTCTCCTTGGATGGCCAGGAACGTCAGCTTTCCGATCTGCGCGCCCAGCACTTGCTCAAAGCGGCAGGGGTACTTGCGCGGCTCGTCCAGCTTGGACACCAGGAACTCCTCGTCGGTGCAGACGTAGTCCGAGATCTTCTTGGGGAACGGGATGCCTTCTTTATAATGCCTGACGAGGGCGCGGATCCAGTTGGTGTCACGGAGAGGGTCGGGGAAAGCGCGGAAGCCGGCATCGAGCGGAATGTCCTTGGCTAACTCTTGCGCGCGCTTCCAGGGCACCGGTTCGGCCAACGGCAAATCCAGCACCTGGATCCGGCTCTCCATCGGCCCCGTCACGTCTTCCAGAGGACCATTGAGCGCGGCCAGCGTCGCCTGCGCCAACTCGTGACCACGCGACTTGCACGCGGCCAAGGCGTCGGTCGTTCCCGGCGGGGCAAAGGTGTATTGATTGCCCCCGCAGGCGTCGGCGTAGATGGCGGTAGAGCCCGGAAATTTGGCTTCGAGCTCGTCCATGGCAAATCCGGGATGGGAGGGACCGTAGAGATTGCGCGGGCCGAGTTGCGGATGCGTGGGATGGTTGAAGAGGACCGCAGCCACGCGAGAGCCCACCATCACCTTCAGCACCTGCAACTCGTAGTCGGGCGGATGGCTGAGCTGCGATCGAGTGAAGAATCCCTGGCCACTCCCGAAGAGAAGAGTCGCGGGGCCGTGTTCGTTCTGGATCGCCCGCCGGATCGCGCCGAAAATCTTCTCGGCGAGTTCGCGCCCGTAATCAAAGTTCTCGCGAATGATCTGGATCGGGGATTGGTGATTGTGGGTCGCCAGCAAGACCAGATAGGCAGGCGGAATGCCGAGTTCCGCTTCGCAGCGCTCGCGGAGGATCGGAGTGGCGACATCCAGGGCGTTGAATGGGTAATTGACGATCGCCATCCGCCGGGTGCCGTCGAATAGCGTCATGCAGCGGGAGACGAGAGGCGCATAGGCGCGGGGAGGGTCGGGCTTATCGCCGCTGGCACAGAAGCGCGGCCGGTCGGGCGTGACGTCCACCCGCGCCGTGCCCGCCTTCATGGAGCCGAAGTCCTTCTGAGCCAGCGCCGCGTGGGCCAACAGGGCCGCGCCGCCGCGCTGGAGAAGTGTTCTACGATTCAGGTGGTTCATGGTGCTGGCGTGGCTGGCTGCTTGAGGAGTTTGCCGGTCCAATAGCCGAGGCGGATGATGGCGGAATCGATCATGCGGCTGCCGGCACCGACCTCCAGGAAAGAGCCAAGCTGGTTGGCTCCGTACCCTCCGTCGACCGCGCCCTTGATGGTTGGCACGTAGCCGAGACTTCCATTCGTGTAGCCGGCGAAGATCATCGGCACGCCGGGAAATCTCGAGCGCGCGTCGATCTGGTAGTCGACGAAGATCTCGGCGGGAACCCCCACGAAGGCGAGCTCCCGGCCCAGAAGCATCGTCGTTACGGGTGCCTGGTAGGGTCCGCGGGTGGCCCGCTCCAGGCGCATCCGCGCATCCGCCGAAAGCTTCTGCGCGTCGACGCCCGAGAGCATCTTCTGTTGATTCCAACGCGCGGGGACCTCCAGGATCTCGCGGGAAAGCAGGAGTTCCGCGTCGGGAAGGGCCTTCGCCCGGATAGTGGGAAGCACGCGCAGCACTTCCTTCGCCAGGGCTTGACCGGTGCTGCGCATCAGCCCCACCGCATCATCGGCGAGGGGTGTCTTGTCATAGTAGGGATTGATATCTCCGGCTCCGCCCTGGACGAAAAGGCAGATGGTGCCAGGAGCCGCGGCCTCCACATTACGGGCCATCTCGCCCGGATAGTCCGCCGAATAGTCGAGGTTTTCCGGGCCCAGCACCACTGGATGGCAGGCATAGTTGACCAGGATCGCAATTGGCGAACCGTCCATCGCCTCGAGACGAATCACCATCACGGTTGGATCCACCGGGGCGGTCGGAAGGCGGGTCTCATTCCGCCAGAGCATCTTGCCCGTCCCATTCGACATATAGAACAAGCGGTTATGGCCGATCAGCACGGAGCCCAGGCCAATACCAAGCCGCGCATCGCGCCGTGTCTTCCAAGCCTGCTCCAACCCGGCGGCGATGTCTGACGCCAGTCGCGCCTGCCACTCCGGGGGATCGTCCATCAGGGCAGGGCCGGAATGGGTGTGGCTCGCGTTGAAGATGACGTCTTCGATTCCCGTAGACGCTTTTACGCGCTGCCGGATCTGGTCGAGCTGACGGGTGGGCAGCACACTCACCAGGTCGAGCGTGACGAACCCGACCGAGCGATCCTTACCCTCAAGCACCAGCACTTTGGCATAGAGGCGGTCGAGGACCCCACGGGCGTTGCCAGTGCGGGCCCCGTAACCGGCCATCGTGATGCCGGTGGGTGGCTTGATCTCCACCTTGGCCGCGCCGGCGCGGAGTTCCTTCGCTTCCGAAACTCCCAGAGAAATCGCTGCTCCCAGCAGGAACCAGCTGAACTGCATCGAAGGATGTCGCATATATGAGGCTCCAGATAGTTTCATCAAGGCTTGTCGGGCATCAAGGCTTGTCGGGCATCAAGGCTTGTCGGGCAGGTCGCGCAGCTTGCCCAGCTGTTCGTAGAACCAGATCACGGCACGATCCACCAGCCGTTCCCCGGCTCCCACTTCGGCTCGTGTGGCATAGTTAGCACCGTAGCCGCCCTCCATCGCTGCTTGAATGGTGGGCAGATAGCCCGCGAACTTGCCCTCGCCACCGAAGGCGTATCCAAAGAGGAACGTGTGCCGCAGTGGCGATTGATCGCGCAGATTGATGCCGAAGCGGACAAAGGCCTCGGCCGGCATGGCCAAGATGCCCACTTCCTTTGAGAACATGATCCGCGTGGCTTGCGTCGGAACGCGCTCTCCCGGTTGAAAGCGGTCGGCGAAGTCATAGGTCTCCTGGGAAATCCGCAGGTCGAAATCCTGTGGTTCGGCCGGCTTCGCTTTGAGGACCCGCAGCGCAGCCGCCGCGACGGTCTCCCCGGTCTTTTGCGCGACCCCAAACGCATCGCTTGCCCGAGGCTGTTTGTCGTCATAAGGATTGATGTCTCCACTCGCGGCCGGGATGAAATAAGCGACGGCTCCCGCGCCAAGCTCCTTTTCAAGCGCGCGATACATGAAGCCTGGCCAATCGGCACTGTAATCGAGATTGTCCGGACCCAGCACGACGGCATGGCAGGCATAGTTCACCAGAAGCGCGCGGACCCTTCCTGAATTGTCTTTGAACTGTAGCAGACCGATCGTCGGATCGACGGGCGAGGTGGGGACGCGCTCGGCGTTCCTCCAGAACATCGTGGCGCTGCCATCGGGATGGATCTTGCGCCGATTGTGGCCAATAGAAACCGAGCCTTCCAACACTGAAAGGGTTGCCGGCTCATATTTCGACTGTGCCGCACGCATCGCCGCAAGGACCTTGTCCTCCACCGAGCGGAACCAGGGATCCTGATCGGCAGTCTTCCAGTCCTTGGGAACGGGCGCCGAGTGCGTATGGCTCGCGACTTGCAGCACCCAGTCGATGCCTAGCTTCTCCTTCGCCTCTCGCGCAATGCGCGGCGAGATCATGACCACCAGATCGAACGTGACAATGGCGAGTTGACGCCCCTGCGATTTGATCAGCAGGACCTTGGCCAGCAGCGGATCATGAACTCCGCGGCTGGGCTCCTTACGCGCGCCGTAGCCGCCCATCGCATACCCAATCGGCCCGGTAATATCCGTCACCGCGGTGGCGATCTGGAGGTCGGCGGCACCGCAGCCGCCAATTCCCAGGAGGAGTGCAGCTATAATCCGTAATCCATTCATATTGCCCTGATCTCCTTACCAATCGCCGTCTTGCGAACTGCCTGCCAAGCCGGCTTTGACTCGGGCTTGGTGTCCCGGCTCCCCGAGTCATAATTCCGCGGATCACTGGCATAAGCCATCGGCGTACATCCCACGGCGCGGCGAAACATTCGCGCAAAGTAGGAAGCACTGGAAAATCCACAGCGCGCCGCCACGAGAGTGACGTTGTTCAATGGGTCAAGCAAGAGCTTGCGCGCATACTCGACGCGCAGCGAGATCACATAATCCCGGAAGGTCATGCCCGTGATGCCTCGAAACGTGCGGCTAAGATGACCTGACGAAACGCCTACGGCATCGGCCGCTTCCGTCAACGAAGGCATTTCCAAAGCGCGTCCCTCTTTCAGGCGGTGCTCCAGAATCTGTTGCACGCGACCAACCACCTTTTGATGCTTACCGAAGAGAAGCTGACGAACCTCAGCGGCGACACTTTCCGCGGTCTCGAGAAAGGCGTTTTCCAGGTCGAACACCGAAGCGCTCGTGACAAATTGCGTCTGCTTCGACGAACGGACAGACGCAATCACCTGTGGATCGCAGCCGGCCTTGAGGGCCGTCAGGCACAAAGACTCGAGCGCGGACGAGAAGAAGTTCCGATAGTCTGTAAGACTAGCGTTCTTCAAGACCCGGTTGACCATGATCGGCAGGGTTCTGAGTGCCAGCCGCGCCTCCTGGATCTTCTGATCGCCAATGAGCTGGCACATCAGATCGATATGGAGTGCAAGCTCGGAGAGCATCGGGGAAGATTTCGTGCAAACGGCAATCGTATCCTCGGAACTCGCGAGAGCGAGCCGGGCTTCATTGTAGGACTCGGCCATCTGGCGCCAGTCCGGTTTCCATCCTCCGATTCCGACTCGAACCCGGATCGAGCACCGGCTGGAGATTTCGTAAAGGAGTTTTTCCGCCAAAGATCGGCCACGCAATCCGGCCGATGGACCATCCGTAAGCTCCCGAAAGAAGATGCACACCCCGCGCCGCCGCAGATAGACGGAGGCGACATTCTTCGTTCTTTCGGCCACCTCTTCGACGGCCTGGATCGCTGCCGTAAAGAGCAAATCAAAGGGCGTGGCCGCCGATTGCGGTTCCTCTTCGTCCGGAAAATCCAGCACCAGCATTCGATTCGGCGGCTCAATAAATCCCAACTCCTTCAGGAGTTGTCCCAGACGCCCGCGGTCCTGGGAATCGGGCTGAAGAATCAGGTAAGCGAACTCCTTCGCCGCCATTTGGATATCGCGGATCTTGCGGCGTTCCGCCCGCACGGTGTCACCCAGCCGCATCCAAAAACGCGCGAGGAATGCCGCCAGGATCTCCAGGATTCGCACCGTATCGGCTATCTCGGACTCAGACACGACCGGAACGTTCTCATACGCCTCTTCGAGTTCACCCACGTCGATATAGGTGAGTGCCCGCACGTCGCCGACGATGTTCGTGAATCCTCTTCTCGATGGCTTCTCCGTGAGGACCTGTCCGCTGTACAGGGTCGCGATGTGGTTGCCACCCGCGATTACGGGCACCGCGATATCGGTTAAGCCCGCATGGCAACGATAGACCTGAGCGTGCCCGCTCTGCCCGACTCGCTTTTCCGCCGCGTTCTCGCAAACCGCGCAGGATTCAGAAGCGCGCCGCCCGTGGTCGCTAACGATATTGCAGAAGCGCTGGCTCGGATCCCGGCGCTCCCACCGCAAGTAGCGGGAGCAGGGGGAGAGAGCGGCCTGCGAGGTCCCGATGACCTGACGTGAATCTTCGTGGCCGTTGACCCAAGTAATGTCGACGCTGCCGGTGGCGCAGGACTTACTCACCATGAGGATAAGCAGTTCCAGAAATTCCACGTCTTTCTGAAACTCCTGTGCGAAGAGCAGCTGTTCTTTAAGAGGAACGAAATCTATTCCGGGAGCACTGGCCATTTTTACCCCTTTGGCGTCTTCGACAAGGAGACAACTTGAGTTGGAGCTTCCATTATGCCGAACGCTGCCGCTGCGCGTGCGGCGGCGTCAAATCTTTTGTTACGAACGCCCCAGGTTTCCTAGAACTAGAACGAAACCCGCAGGCTGACCTGGATCTGGCGAGGCTGATTCCGCTGGGCGGTGATCGTCCCGAAGTTCGGGTTTTGGAGGTTCGTATTAGGATTGTCGAACTCGGGGGTGTTGCCGAGGTTGAATGCCTCTCCGCGAAGCTGCAGATGCACGCCCTCACGGAACTGCATGTCCTTGAGCAGGGACATATCGAGATTGCGAAAGCCCGGTCCGCGGACATCGGGAAGGGTGCGCGAGACATTTCCGAACGTGTGCGGCGGCGGCTGCGAGAAGACGTCGGTGGCGAAATAGCGCCTGAGCCGGCTGACATCGGATCCGGTCAGCGAAGCACTCTTGCCGTTGTTGTTTGGCCGCAGGACGCCGCCATTGCCGGAGTTCGACGTATCGGTGGTCAGCAGCGCCAGCGGGATTCCGGTTTGCAGAGTAATGATTCCGCTTACCTGCCAGCCGCCGAGAACCGCGTTGACATAGGAGGGGCCGCTGAGCTTCTTCCCTTTGCCAAACGGCAACTCGTACGCGAACGAGGTCACCATGCGCCGGGAGACGTCCTGGTCGGAAATCGACCGGTCAGCGCGACGGTTGTAGCCATCCTGGTGACCCGTCGCCGGTTCGAGCCAGCTCATGGTGCCGGAGTTGTCATCGATCAGTTTCGAGAAGGTATAGCCGAGCAGTAAGGTCAATCCCGAGGAGAATCGCTTTTCGGTCTTCAACTGCAAAGAGTGGTAGATGGAAGAAGCAGCCGTCGGAAACTGAACCAGTGCACTGGCATATTGCGGGAACGGATTCATCAACTGACCGGCGCGGACGGTAGGCTGAGCCAGGGTGCCGATCGTGACAATTCCAGCGAACGGGTTGCTTACCGGCTGGGTGACTTGTGGTCCCAGTTGGTCCGCCCGAAGCTGAGACAGAAAATAGCCGATATCGGGAAGATGCGAACCTTTCATGCCGGTATACCGGGCCTCCACCAGGGTGGACTTGCCGATTTGCCGCTGCATGGACAGGTTCCATTGCTGCAGGGACGGCGTCTTGGCTTGCGGTTCAAAAAAGTTCATCGCCAGGCCCAGATTCGCCCCCGCATTGGGCGTCGCCCCCATGCCGAACGGCAGGACGAACCCATTCGGAAACGGATCGGAGATCGTGCCGATCGGCCTGGCGCCGTCCACCGTGCTGATGAAGGGTGTCGATTGTGAGAAGCCGACGCCAACGTTATCCGAGGTTCCGTAGGGATGAGCGGAGTAAAAAAGGCCGTAGCCGCTGCGGATCACCGTGCGGTCATCGAGCTTATAAGCGAGGCCGATCCGGGGAGCGAAGTCCCGATTGTTGCGTTGCCAGGTGTTGCGTTTGCTGTCGCTCGCAAAGATGACCGCGCCTTTGAGTGGCAGGCTAGGCACTCGGTCCGCGATGGGCGATCGTGCGTCGGGATCGAACCAGTTCATATTGTTCCCGGCGGAGACCATGGGGAACTGCAGATCCCACCGGAGTCCTAGATTCAACGTCAGCCGGCGATTCACGCGCCAGTCGTCTTGGACGTAGTACGAATGCCACCAGCTGTGGGTTTGGCGCGGAGTGGCCAGCGCCAACCGGGAGCCGGTCGCCGTATCGGCTATTCCGAGCAGCGCTGAGGCAATGGAGTTTCCGGCCACGGTCGAGGCCGCGAGCGCATTGGGACCCTGGGTGAAGGTTCGGGAGAAGACAAACCCGAGGTCGCCAGGTGGGATTACCAGGCGGTTCGCATAGTCCCGGCGGACCTGGGTTCCGAATTTGATGGCGTGGTTTCCACTCACCCGGCTGAGACTGACGACAAAGATGTTCGAGTTCTGGTCGCCCGTCTGGTTATTCGAGGTATGACCCATGCCGGCGAGCGTGCCGGTCAAATCCGAGAAGGTGAGTCGCGGAAACTCCTTGGTCTGCACCCGATCGACCACGTACTTCGGGAACCCGAGTTCGGCAATGTCATAGCCCAAGCTGCCGGGCCGCTGCGCGAAGTACAGGTGGTTATAGGCATAGCGGAATTCCGCCGCCCAAGACGGAGAGATGGAGTAGAGATAACCAAGCTTGACGCTGGTGGGGTTGGACGGATAGATACGGAAGTTGGGATCGGACGCATTTCCATAAATGTTGGGGAGCTCAAACGTGCGGCGCCCCAGCGCATAGTTCCAATAGATACGGTGCTTGTCGCCGAGATTCTGATCCAGCCGGACGTCCAGGCGATGATCCGCGATCCGGCGCACGTAGGTCGTGTTGAAATTGGACGCCTGGGTGAATGGCAATCCGCTATCGGTGGGCGTGGGGAACAGTGACATCATCTTCGCCGCGATCGGATTGATCCGTCCGGGAACGATTACGTTTCCCGGGAAAGGCTGCCGGGTGTACTGCCCAGTCGCCGCATTCAAGGTAGTGGTGGCCGGATCGTAGATGACGACCGGACGGCCTTGCGGGTCGAGTGTCTGGCTGTAGTCGCCGGCTTTCTGGCGGGCCGTCGGCACCGAGGTGGTGAAAGGAATTCCACCCAACTCCTTCAATGTCTCCCAGGAGCCGAAGACGAACGTTTTGTTCCGTCCATCGTAGATCTTCGGAATGCTCACCGGCCCGCCGAACGCGGCGCCGAACTGGTTGCGCTTAAAGCTAGCCAAGGGGATCGAACGCGCGTTGCTGAAGAAGCCGTTGGCATCCATCTTGCTGTTGCGCAGGAACTCGAAAACCGCGCCATGATACCGATTCGTTCCCGATTTGGTGACGATGTTCACGACGCCGCCACCGGAGCCGCCAAACTCCGCCGTATAAGTATTCGTCTGCACGCGGATCTCCTGAGTGCCTTCCACCGTGGGGAAGATGGTGACCGCACGGAAGGCACCGGTGCTTCCCTCAGCAACCGTATTGGGCGTGCCGTCCATCAGGATCTCGTTGGTGCCGCCGCGCCCGCCACCGACCGAGAAGTTTCCGGCCCGATTGAACGGCTGCGCCGCGTTGTTAATCTGGCGGTTCGGCGTCACTCCCGGGCTGAGCAGCACGAGCGAGAGAGGCTGGCGCTCGTTCATTGGGAGATTGGCGATCAGCTTTCTTTCGATCACTTCGCCCAGCGCCGAGTTGGTCGATTCGAGGAGCGGCGCGGCTTCGTCTACCGTGATGGACTCCGTCGCGGTGCCCACTTCCATCTTGACGGAAAGCTCGACGATGTCTCCCACCCGGACTTGCACCCCGATTTGGACAAAGCGTTTGAACCCTGTCGCTTCCGCCGAAACGCGATACTCGCCCGGTAGAAGGTCGCCGACCGTGAAACGGCCTTGCTCGTTTGTTTTGAAAGAGCGCGCAGCGTTCGTTCCTAAATTGGTAACGACCACCGTAACGCCCGGAATGGCCGCGCCGGTACTATCGGCAACGGTTCCCCCTAAGCGACCCGAATCCTGCGCAGCTACTGGGATGCACAAGAGAAGAGACGCAATGGCCAAGATTTGAAGATTCTGTTTCATTCGCTATTCCTCTCTGAGGCATAAAGTATAGCGTCAGAATCGTGACCCTAACGATCCTTTTTGTGACATTTCAGACACAAATGTCGCCTATCGCATTGATGGTCGAATTATCACGCAAAGGTCCTCCTCACTGACGCTTTCGGCTGGTTAGCATCTGGTGACTGAACGTGCAGTCTGGCGCCAGCATGAGGAGAGTATGAGGAGTGAGTTGGCAATCTTAGGCGGCACCCCGGTACGAGCGCGGCGGTTTGCGGCGTGGCCTCAGTATTCCGCGGCCGATGCGTAGCGGTTGCAGGAGGTTTTGGAGAGCCGGCATTGGGGTGGCTTTCCGGTTCCCAGCCACTACAACGGCCAGTTCGCTGAACGCTTCGCCGCGATGCATGGCGCCAAGTACGGTTTAGGCGTGACGAATGGCACGATCGCCCTGATCACCGCGCTGCGAGCGGTGGGCATTGGCTTTGGCGATGAAGTGATCGTTCCCGCCTACACGTGGGATGGCACAGCGCTCGCGGTGCTGCATGCGGGAGGCATCCCGGTCTTTGCGGATGTCGATCCGGATGCCTACTGCCTGGATGTCGAGGCAGTGCGCCGCGTGATCACTCCTCGCACGCGCGCCATTATGCCCGTCCATCTGGCGAAGCGCTTCACCGAGATGGACGCCCTGTTGGACCTGGCTCGCGAGCATCAACTGGCGATCGTCGAGGACTGTGCGCATGCCCACGGCGGCCAATACAAAGGACGGGGCGCCGGCTCGATGGGTGACGCCGGCTGCTTCAGCTTCCAGGAAAGCAAACCGATGACCGCGGGCGAAAGCGGAATCGTCATCACGTCCGATCTGCGAATCTTCGAACATCTGCAATCCCAGATCAACTGGGGACACGCCAGCATTACGGATCAGTACCATCAGCGTGTGCTGAGCGCGAATTACCGCATGACCGAGTTGCAAGCCGCTTTGCTAATTGGTCAATTAGACATGCTGCCCGAACTGGCGGAGAAGCGGTTTCGGTCGGCAAAGCATTTGAGCGAAGGTCTCAGCGAGATTGCGCACGTGCGGCCCCTTCCCGGTCAGAACAGTCTGAAGAGAGGCAGCTTGTTTTGCTGCGTTTTCAATATCGTCCGGTCGAGATAGAAGTCTCGCTCGATCTCTTTGCCGCGGCTTTGGATGCGGAAGGCATTCCCTGCGACGGTCGTTTCTATGAAGCGGTCTACCGCAGCGATCTCTTTCACGCCGAGCCGGAAACTTCGCCTCAGCTTTACCTGAAGCGGGCGCAACCCGTCGATTACACCGAAGTCTACTGCCCCGTCTGGGTTCCGCAGTTCGTGCTGCTTGGGGACAATGGCGATGTCGAAGATATCGGTCGGGCCGTGGCGAAAGTTTCGCGGAACCTCGCAGACCTGGCCGACACTGAGCCGACACTGAGCCGACACTCGCAGGAGTAAAAGCCATGAGCCGGGTGCAGCGCCCAGGATCGAACGAGCACGGAATTACTAGCTGGGCGCGAACGTCCGAGCAGCGGAGTCCGCTGTGGGCGTTTCGACGAGAATGTACCACCCCGAGCATGCCCGTGGGGGTTGCCCGACTTACCAGGACCTGTAACTGGAGGGAACCGGGAAGCAGGTCCCAGCAAACCGGCTAGTCCTGGCCGGCCGCCGCCCGCTCGGCCAACGCCTCCGGCAGCAATTGATACAGAATCGTCGTATGCGGACTCTGTCCCAGCAAGACCTCGAGCTTCTTTACCGCTTCGGCCCGGAGCAACTCGAGCAGCGACTCCCAATCTTCAGACGGCAAACCTTGGTAGATATGATCGGTCGGCGCAGTTTCCGCCGCGCCTTCGAGTTTCATCTGCCCGAGTTCCCGCAGCGAGTCGCCAATTCGCTGCACCTGAGCGATGGGGATCCTCCCGCGCTCCGTACCATCGCCTTCCGCAATTCGCGACAGAACCTCGCTATACACCTGACCGCGCCAGGATTTATCGAGAAATCCCTGCAGCGCTCGCAGCGTTTGCCGGGGCGAATCGGCCAAGCGGATGGCCGGTGCGGTCCGTTCGCTTGAGAGCAGGGCCCGGTAATTCAGTGGGGTATGGGGCTCGAGCGGAACTGCCGTCTGCCGGATCCATTTTTCCCCCAACTGCGCCTCTTTCGAGAAGAGCCGCAGTTCCCCAGTCGATCGTGCGAGGAAGAGCTTGTCATCGGTAAAGGCGAGGATCAGCTTTCCCAGGGCGGGCACCCCACAGCGAGCCAGGGCCTTTTCCATGGTGACCCGTTCCAGGAGCCAACCGATGGCCGGTTGGATCTGCGGCAGGCTCAGCCCCCCTCCGCCTTCAATTGCTTGCTATATTCCCGGTCACTCGCAACATTTTTCAACACCTTCTGGATACCGGCGGAAATATCTTCGAGCGCCGCAGTGGGCTTCAATTGGGTGAGGCCTTGCGCAAACGGCATTTGACCGGTGTGAGCAGGAATCGGGGGAGAGTGCTGAATCAAGGGGCCGGCGGCTGCGGCCACGCCACGCGTGGGCTTCTTCAACGGCTCAAAGTGATCGCAGATTTTCTTGAGCGTCGCATTTACCGAATCGGCATATGCGACGCACACCACATACCGGCTATGCTGATGGAGCATCCGCACCAGAGCGGAAAATCCGCCGTCCCCGGAGACGATCACGTAAGTAGAAATCGACTCACGTAAGTGCACCAATTCCAGGGCGTCAATTACCAGTTGGATGTCGGCCGCATTCTTCTTCTGGTCATAGCTGAAGCCGAACACTTGCACGGGCTCAATGCCGTTCTCGTTGAGTTCAGTACGGAGCACCGCCAGCCGGTGATCGCTCCAGTTTGCGTAAGCACGCTGCACCGCGATACCCTGCACGCCAGGCGAGGCTTTCACCAGCTTGAAGATCTCTTCAAGCGAGAGCTCCTGCGGTCTCGTCTGGTTGAAACTATAACCGCCAATTAGGTTCTCGATGTCCCAAAATACGGCTGTATTCAGTGGAAGGATTGGATTCATAGATTGGTTTCCGCAGGATACCGCAAAATTTACCAGAGTCTGGTAGCGGCCACAGAATTACTGTCACCCAGCCTGGCGAAACCTAACCAACTGGCTCCAGGTATCGTTTATTCAGCGACCCTAAGGAGCGTACGCAATAGGCTCGGTGCCGAAGGCATTCGTTGCGATGGTCTTTGCTATTCGCGGGAGTAAAAGCCATGAGCCGGGTGCAGCGGCCCAGGATCGAACGAGCACGGAACTACTAGCTGAGCGCGAAGGTCGATGTAGCTCCTGCGCGAGGCGAAGGTTGCGAGTTTCCTCCGCACGCCAGCAGCAATGGCGTTTCACACTTGCCGACATAACTAATCCATGCTCGTAAATAGCGATCCAGCTCGTCGCGCGCCGAATTTCATCTGCCGGTTGACGGCGAGGCGACAGACGCGAAGGCGAAAGGTATCAGCGCTATCGCCTACAACAGAACCTCACGCAGCGCACCTAGCAAAACTTCCTCCACCTGCGGCGAGACCCGGGATACGATCCCAGTTTCGTAACCACCCTCGGCGTAGGCCTTCCGTGTGCCGATGTACATGGGACCGTAGTCTCCGTAGGCGGCCAGCGCTACGGTCTCGCCGCTGGGTCGCATTTTGCGGGCGGCTAGTTGGTATTCGACGAAGAGTTCCCCGGGCAGGTGGACGATGTTCACCGGACCCATCCGCAGGCAAGGAATATCGAGGCGTCGGCCGGCCTTGACTAGGCGGTGCCAAGCCAAGTATCGGCCGGCGCTGGCGCGATCGCGGGTAATGAGCTTCGAGTTTTCCATATCCGCGAGGATCTTCTCTTCGGTAAACTCCGGCCGCAACGGCAATGGAGAGGAGACACTTTTCCAGCGCAGAGTATCGACGGGAAACTTCTTCTCCGCGGCGCGCGCCTGAGCCATGGCGTCAGCCAAACGGCCGGCTAACTTCGCCCGATTTTCTATCGCCCCGTCGTTGTACTTCCCCGCCCCGATGTTTCCGGCGGCGCCAGTGAAGTGGATGGCGAAGGTTTCACTCTGTTGGCGACGCGCCATGCCGACAAAGTCGGCGCTGATTTCGCCTTTGCCGTAGTAACTCATCGGGTGGGTCGCGTAGTAAGTTAAGGTGGCCACGCGTTTCTCCCGGTTAAAGAAACTGATCGAATCGAGTTGAGGGTCAATTAGGCCGACGGGATCGTCGCAGTAAGGTGACCCCTTGCAGGCCGTAAAGCGCTGAAAGAGGAATTTACCGGCGGGGGAGACGATGCGACGATTGGACGCAATGTCTTTCACAACAGCGCTGCCCACACCGATGTCGGTGACTTTGTAACTCTTCGCCGAGCGCACGGCGGCCACCACGGCGCGCAGTGCCAATTGGGCAAAGGGTTCGCTTTGCAGGATGCCGGGCAGGTCGCGCATGCGCAGGAGTTCTTCGGCGGAGGCGTCATCACCGGGGGCGTCGTGCTGATGGACCGTCTGGACGGCGACCCGCGCGGGCACGGTGCCGGCGGCGACGGCGAGGGCAGCGCGCCAACGGTCGTGGCTCGAATTGCCGATGCCGAGCCAGTCGACCGCGACGATGACGATGGGCTGCTGTCCTTCCGGAAGAAGGACGATGCCGCGCGCTTCGAGCGGGTCCTTGACGGAAGTTCCGGGCACTACGAGGCCCACGCACAGGGGCGTACCCAGCGGCGGCGTGACCTCGGCGGAGAACGGGGCGACCCGCAGGCCAGGCGCTTTCTTAAAGGCGAAGACAGGGGCAGCCGCGGCGGCGGCGAGTAAAGATCGGCGATTCATCTCTTCCGAGTTTAATGCAGGTAGAAGAGGCTCAGGCGGCGCAGGCCTGCCTGTTCCAGTACGGCGCGGTCAACGAATTGGCGTTCCAGGCGCGAGAGCTGGTCGGCCGTCATCTTGCCACGATAGGGCCGCAACGAGTGCTCCATCTCGCGCCGCACCTTTAGCAACTGCTCTTCGCTCTGCACCGCCCGCGCTTCGGCCAGCATTTTTTCCTCAATCACGGTGAGGCGCAGTTCCAATTCTTCCAACGCTTGGTGGTGCTGAGAGGCTTCGGCCGCCAACTTATTCAGGGAGGCGGCTAAGTCGGCCCACCCCTTCGCCGCCAATAGAGAAGCGTTCGAGGACAAATGGGCTTGTAACTCTTCGACCGAAAATGGCGCCTCAACCACCGGGGCGGCCGGTTGGCTCACTCCACCTTTGGCCATGATTTCCGCCTCTTCTATCACCGCCTGAGTACAGTAAGCGAGAGAATTTACGGCTTGCCGACGCTTACTGGCCTTCCATTTCTCAAAGGCCCGCTCAATTCCGCGACGAACGGCCTCCAGGGGAATCCCGCCGTTTTTCCAGGTTTCGATCAGCGCCCAGTCGAGTGGGGAAAGAAGAAAGAGGCTAGTACCGCGAGCTCGCTGAAAGTGTTCCTCAATCTCGGTGAAGTAATTGAAGTAATTAGTTGGCCAATCCGGCTCTTCAGGGGCGGACATTGCGCTCCCAGATCATTTCGAGGCCATCCAAGGTTAGGTCTTCGTCCACGGTTTTGATAAAGGTCGAGCCGCGCGCAATCAGGTGAGCTTGGCCTCCGGTCGCCACGCAGCGCGTCTCGGGACCTAGTTCCGTCACCAGCCGAGCCATGATGCCATCGATGGTGCCGATGGTCCCATAGTAGAGGCCGCTTTGAATGCAATCGACCGTATTCTTGCCAATCAAATGCCGCGGCTCAGCGACATCGACGAGCGGCAGCCGGGCTGCTTTTTCGAAGAGTCCGCTAATGGCGATGCCCAGTCCCGGGCAGATGACTCCGCCTAGAAAATTGCCTTCCGCGGAGACGCAATCGAAGTTAATGGCGGTGCCTAGGTCGACGACGACCACCGGTCCGCCGTATTTTTCAAAAGCCGCGACCGCATTGACGACCCGATCCGCACCGACTTCGCGCGGATGGTCCACCAGGACTTTCAAGCCCAAGTTACTCTCGGCAGTAATAAAGAGGGGCGCGGCGGAAAAGTACCGACGCGCCATGGTGTTGAGCGGCCCATCGATCGGTGGTACTACGCTCGACACGACAATTCCGGAAACATCCGAGAAGCGCATGTTGTTCGCTTCGAATAACTCTCGAAGCAAAATACCCCACTCGTCGGCCGTGCGCTCCCGAACCGTACGCAAGCGCCAACTCGTTTCTAACTTCCGATTTCGATATACGCCAATCGTGAGATTGGTATTTCCTGCGTCGATCGCCAGCAGCATCGAGTTAGTGCTCAATCGGGAAGCCGAAGGCGTATTGGGAGCCGTCGTGCGTGCCGACATAGACGCGACTACCGCCCGCGGCTAAGCGCCCGGTGTCGACAAAGCTACTGAGCGTGCTTCCGCTGTTCCAGACATCTTTGCCCGTGGCGGAATCGATCGCGTAGAGCACGGCCTTTGAGCTCTTGGCCACGCGCTGCGCCGCCGTCAGACTGCTATCGCGGGACTCGCCGGTGGAAAGCGCAAACACCACCGTGTTGATGATGAGGGGCGTAGTGGGCGACATGAGTTCGCGCGAGGTCCAACCCGGTTCGAGCTGGCCATTGGCGAGTTTCCAGGCGGCAATCGCCTTGCCGGTCGGCACCAGAATCCAGCGCACGCCGGACATATCCTGCCACGTGGCGACGGAACCGACGGCATAGTCCTTGACGCCAGAGGCAGGGGTGCTCGCTAACGGCTTACTGACATCAGCGGCGTCGAAAACGTGGAGTGAGCCATCGTTGGTGGTGACGGTGACCATGTCTTTCCCTTTTTGTTCAAAAACCACGGGCGAGGAGGTGAACTTCAGACCACTGGGCTTAAAGGTCCCCTTGACGGCCAAAGTCTTCAGCTCGAGCGCGACTAACTCGTCGGTGCCCGTGGCAAAGATGGTGCCATCCGGACCCATCGCATAACCGATTGTGCCCGCGATATTCGAGGTCTTCCAGTGAGTAACTGCCTTCGTCTCCATGTCGAGCGCCCAGAGGCCATTGTCCACGCCGCCGCAGCCATTTACGGTGGTGACATAAGCTACTTTCTCAAAGACCATCAGGCCTTGCGCATGGGCGCCGGGCGGCAGGAAGTCGATCGGCGGATTGGGCTCGTCGCCATTCGAAACGTAGAGGAAATGAAACTTGCCGTCGGCCGTCAGGAAGTAGGCGTGCTGCACCCGCGGCGCGAACATATTGACGGGTTCCGAAGCGCGCACACCAGGACGGGGCTTCGGCGGGCCAGGCGGCGGACCCGGTCGCTGCATCTCCTGCGCTTTCAGGGTAACGGCGCCTTCGTCAGGTAAGCCTGCGCCGCCCTTCGCCGGCGTACCGCGGCCAATGGGGCTGCCGCTCATCGGCGGCGGATAGGCGAGGGAATTCACCACGCGCACCACGCCCGAAGTGATGCCGCCCGGGCAGGCCGCCGTGCCGGGGCCGGCGGGCGCGGCAAAGGTCTTCTCCCATTCGACGCGCGCCAAATCGATATCGATGCCGGTAACCGTGCCGGACGCATTGCCGACGAAACCTAAGGAGCGGAAGCCGCGGTAGCTGATGTAGAAGTCGAGCAGCGAGGGCGGCGTCAGCGAGGTCATCTGACGGGCACTACCGTTCATCTTCATCTTCCAAAGCAGTTCGAAGCCAGGCTTCTGCATGCTGGCGGCGTTGATTTTGGCGTCCATGCGCACCCAGGAGGAGCGATGCGCGTCGTTCGAGCCAACCACCCAATCCATGCCGCGCTGCGCAAAGGCCAACCCGGCCAGCAGCGCTGCGCAGCCAACAGGGATCACGGCCAGGGCAAATCTTCGCATCAATCAATACTCCTTTGAGAACTCGTCGGAATCTAAGATCATATACCTAATCCGCTACCGGCGGTTTGAGATATAGTGTGTTATTTGGAGATCAGCATGACCCGACTTCTTTCCGCCTCCCTTATTATCGCTTCTTTGGCCATGGGAGCCGATTGGCTCACCGACGGCGGCGACGTCCGGCGCAACAACTGGCAAAAAGACGAAAAGATCCTTTCACCTGCCAACGTGAAGGGCATGACGCTCTTGTGGAAAAAGAAGCTCGACAATGAGCCGCGGCAGATGCACTCGCTGCTAGAACCGCTGGTGATCGGCAAGGTGAACACGCCGAAGGGGCCCAAGCAGATCGTGATCCAGGTGGGCGTCTCCGACAACATCTTCGCCCTCGATGCTAAGGACGGTACTTTGCTGTGGCACAAGCATTTTGAGAGCACCTACAAAGAAACTGGCCGCGGGCCAAGCGTATTGTGTCCGGGCGGCATGACGGCCAACGTGACGATCGGGCCGGGCAAGGACGACGGTCAGTTCACGATTTACGCGGCCAGTTGGGATGGCCGCCTGCACCAGGTGAACGCGGCGGATGGAGAAGATCTGGCCTCACCGGCCAAGTTTATGCCGCCGAACGGCAAGCCTTACGCCATGAGCCTGGTGAACAATGTAATTTACACGCACAGCGCGCAAGGCTGCGGCGGCAATCCGAACATGGCTTACACCTACGACCTCGGCACGAAGATCGTCGGCTCCTGGGGTCCGGCCGGTGGCGGCATGTGGGGCCGTTCGGGCCCGGCGATCAGCAAAGACCTGGTGATGTACACCGGCACGGGCGACGGTCGTTGGGCGCCGGAAGAAGGTGTTTACGGGAACGGGATTATTGGCGTGAAGCAGAACCCAAAAACCAAGGCCCTCGAGTTAGTGGATTACTACGGACCTTCAAATGCCGAATGGCTGGTGAAGCGCGACTTGGATATGCAAGTAACTCCGACCATCTTTGACTTTAAGGGCAAGGAATATATGATCGACGCGAGTAAGGAGTGCCGCTTGTATCTGATGGACACCGAATCCATCGGCGGCGACGACCACCGCACGGCCGCCTATCGCACGCCTTTAATCTGCAACGAAATGGTGGATTTTGCGGAAGCAGGCATTTGGGGATCGCTTGCTTCGTGGGAGGACGCGAAGGGGACGCGGTGGGTACTTACTCCGTTTTGGGGTCCAAAGCACTCGAAATTCAAAGCGCCACTTGAATATGGCGAAATAAAGAAGGGTGCCATTGCGGCCTTCAAGCTGGAATTGAAAGACAACAAACCGGTACTGGTGCCGGCCTGGCTTTCGCGGGATATGAATCAAGCCGAACCGCCGTTGATTGCCAACGGGGTGATTTTCGCCTACGGTAGCGGTGAGAATACAGCGCAGGCCTTCCCCGATGTCGGCCTCGACTTCCGTATGGAGCGACGCATTCCGCTCTCCACCCGCGCCGTGCTGTATGCGCTCGACGCCCAAACGGGCAAGGAACTTTGGAATAGTGGCAACACGATTACGAATTGGAACCATTGGAGCGGGATCGCGCTGGCCAATGGGCAAGTTTACATCAACACTTACGACGGCAACATATACTGCTTCGGCTTGAAGAAGTAAATGAAATACGCCCTGGCCCTCATCTGCCTCGGCTTATACGGGCAAACGGTCGAAGATCTCGAGCGCGAGCTGTCGGCGCAGCGACGACTTCTGAACGATTTCGCTGGACTTACTCACTACGGTAGCGACAACTCCGAGATCAAATCGCCGCCCTTGGTAGTTTTTCTGGGCGATGAAATCACCGAAGAGTGGAGCCCATTCTTCGAGGGCAAACCTTACTTGAATCGCGGGGTCGCCCGTCAATCGTCCGCCCAGATGTTATTGCGTTTCCGACAGGACGTGATTGCGCTGAAGCCGAAGGCGGTGGTGATCATGGCTGGCACCAACGACATCGCCGGCAGCGCGGGTCCCACCACCGAGGCCATGTCCGCCGAGAACTTGATGTCGATGGTGGAGTTAGCCAAGGTCAACAATATTCGCGTGATCCTGGCTTCGGTGACGCCGGTATCCGACCATGTTAAAAAGTTAACGGCCCGGCGACCGGTGGGCAAGATCCTCGGCCTGAATAACTGGCTGAAGACTTATGCCGCCAAGGTAGGCGCGACTTATCTGGACTACTTCTCCGCGTTGGCGGAGGGTCGCGCCTTCAAGAAAGAACTGACGGTCGATGGCCTGATCCCCAATGCCGCCGGATACGCCATCATGGCGCCGCTGGCCGAGAAAGCGATCGCCGAAGCCCTGGCGCCGCACTAATCACTTATGTCTCACTCGAAAATTGCCCTCGTTACTGGAGCCGGAAGCGGCATTGGCCGTGCGGTGGCGCTTGGCCTGCAAAAAGCCGGTTACACCGTGGTGGCCGCCGGCCGCCGCGCGGCGGAGTTAGAGAAAACGGTGGCGCTCGCGGGGGACCGGCTACGGGCCGTACCCACCGACGTGACGCAGCCGACCGCGGTCGCGGCGCTCTTTGACCGCATCGCTCAGGAGTACGGCCGGCTGGACGTCCTGTTCAACAATGCCGGCATGGGTGCGCCCGCGATTCCCATGGACGAACTTACTTTCGAACAGTGGAGTGCGGTAGTGAATGTGAACCTGACCGGATCATTCCTTTGCGCTCAACACGCGATGCGTTTGATGAAACGACAAGCGCCCCGCGGTGGGCGGATCATCAACAATGGCTCGATCTCGGCTACCGCGCCGAGGCCAAATTCCGCCCCCTATACCGCCACCAAGCACGCGATCACGGGACTCACGAAATCAATCTCGCTCGATGGGCGTAATTTCGATATCGCCTGCGGCCAGGTCGACATCGGCAACGCCGCGACGGAGATGACCGAACGCATGACCCAGGGTGTGCCGCAAGCCAATGGTACCGTGATGGTTGAGTCGCGCATGGATGTACAACATGTGGCCGATGCCGTGGTATTTATGGCGGGCCTGCCCTTGGCTGCGAACGTCCAGTTCATGACGATTATGGCGACCACCATGCCCTTGGTGGGACGCGGCTGACATAACTGGGGCATGAACCCTTACGCCTCCTTCCTGGGCACTCGCGATCCCCTGGCCGTGATCGCGGAGACGCCCTCCAGGCTGCATAGTATGCTTGGGCATTTGATCGTCGCGGAGTTGGACCGGGCGCCGACCGGGAAGTGGAACATCCGGCAAGTGCTCGCCCATCTGGCGGATACCGAATTAGTATTTGCGTTCCGTCTAAGGCAAGCGATCGCCGATACCGACCATGTCATCCAGCCTTTCGATCAGGATGCTTGGGCTATGCGCTATGACAAGGTGGATGCTATGGCCTCAATCCCGCTCTTTTCCACGGTCCGCCGGTGGAACATCGCCTTTCTGCGCTCGCTGCCGCCAGAAGCTTTCGCCAAGACCCTGTCGCACCCGGAGCGCGGACCCATGACTTTTCAAACCGTGGTGGAGACCATGGGCGGGCACGACTTAAACCACATGGCCCAAATCGAGAAGCTGCTGAGTTAGATTTTGAAGAAGATCCCGCGCCGATAGAGCCAATAACAAAGGCCCCACATGGCCGTCATTACGAGTAAGTTATGCGGTATGGCTCCGGCCGGCCCCAGGATAGCGAACTGCTGGCCATCGAAGGTGGCAATCCCCCGCGACAGCCAGCCGCGCAATACCTGAGAGAACGAGTAAATGAAGATACAATTCATCCCGACGACGACGAGAGGGAAGGTCCAGCGCTTCTGACCTTTCACTTCGACCAACCAATAGAACGCGGCAAACGCCAGTAGCACCCATCCGGCGCTGAAGAAGGTGAATGAACCCAACCACAGGCGCTTCACCATGGGAATCCAGTTCGCTAACAGCGCGCCGACGGCGAGAGCAGCCACACCGCAGGCGGAGAGAATGCGGATCCGCTCCCCGTGCGGGCGATTGGACAGCATCAAGAGGCCGGTCCAGCAGCCGAAGAGTACCGTGAGGGCATTACCGAGAAAATTGAGGGTGGTGTAATAGCCCGAGTAGTTATAGCCGAGTAAGTGCAGGTCAATCACGGCGCCGATATTAGCGTTGGGGTCGAAGGGCCCGGCGGGGCCGGGGAACAGATAGAAGAGCGCATGATGCGCCACCATGATGGCCGCGGCCGCTATCACTTGCGACATAAAGCGAAGTTGCAAGATGAAATAACAGAGCACGTAGGAAAATGCGATCTGGCAAAGGACGTTAATGAACTGCAGCTTCAAGCCTTGGGTGGAGCCCCAGTTGGAGAGCACGTTCGAAAGCAACAAGAGCACCAGGGCACGCCAAAGGACGTGCCGGACTTGGGCGGCGCGCTTCGAGAGCGCCAGCGGCATGGCGACGCCGACCATGAAGGTGAATGCGGGCTGAATGAGGTCCCACAGGGTGCAACCCACCCAAGCGGCGTGCTCCGCCTGCGGCCATTTGAAGGCGTCGTAGAGGCCGAAGCCATGCGAGATCAGCAGAAGCATGGTGAGGCCGCGGAAGGCATCGAGCGAAACCAGGCGCTCAGGGGTGCCGCGGACGGCCGGGGACGGGGCCAGACGAACCGATTCCAGGGTGACGGTGCTCATGGCCATTTAGTTTACTCCAAAATTCGGGTAAACTACGAAGCTTGTTATGCCGAGAATTCTAGTCAGTGAATGCAAGCAGGAAATCTCCTCCTTCAACCCGGTGCTCGCCCGCTACAGCGACTTCCTGATCGACCGGGGCGAGCCGATCTTCACATACCATCGTCACGTCCGCTCGGAGATGGGCGGGGCCCTGCGGGTGTTCGGGGAACACCCGGAAGTCGAGATCGTGCCGGGCTACAGCGCGCGCGGGATCACCTCCAGCGGTACCATGGCCAGCGCCGATTTCCGCCGCCTGGCGAGCGAGTTTCTGGACGCAGTGCGAGAGGCCGGGCCGGTGGACGGCATTTACTATTCGCTGCACGGGGCTTTGGCGAGCGAAGATGAGTTCGACCCGGAAGGTTACTTTCTCGGGGAGACCAGGAAGATCGTGGGCGAGCGCATCCCGATCGTCGTCTCGCTCGACTTACACGGCATCCTCACCGATCAGATTCTGGAACATGCGGATGCTGTGGCGGTATATCACACGTACCCGCACGTAGATTTCTACCAAACGGGCGAACGCGCCGCGACATTATTGCTGCAACTACTGCGCGGCGAAATCCGGCCGGTGACGGTTCGCGTGCCCATTCCGGCGCTGGTGCGCGGTTATGAGTTAATCACGGAAACCGGCATGTTCGGCCGGTGCGTGCGGCGGGCAGCCGCGGCGGGCATCTCCGGAGGCATGTTTATTGGCAACCCGTTTACCGACGTGCCCGAGCTTTGCTCCAATGTTTTTCTGGTTACCGATAACGATGCTGAACTCGCGGAACGCGAAGGAATGGCGATCGCGCGGGAATTCTGGGAAATGCGCGAGCACTTACAACAACCGCTCACACCTTTGACAGAGAGCGTACGTTTGGCTGCTTCGCTAAGCGGGCGGGTGGTGCTGGTAGATGCGGCGGACGCGACGAGTTCCGGCGCGCCTGGCGATAGCAATGCGATCTTGCGGGCGTTGATCGACAGCGGCTGCCGGCGCACAGCGCTGATTCCCATCGTCGATCAACCGGCCGTGGACACGGCCTTTCGGGCGGGTATTGGCGCGGAAATCACGGTCCCGTTGGGCGGCACGCTTGACCCGAGGTTCACGCCGGTGCGGGTGACGGGCAAGGTCCGGTTGCTGTCGGATGGTTATGTAACGAGTGAATCGCATGGCGAGGCCTGGTACGCGGGACCGACGGCGGTGATTGTAAGTGGTCCGATTACGGTGGTCGTCACCAGCCGGCCGATCAGCCTGTATGACCGGTCATTATTCCTGGCGAACGGGCAAGATCCAGCGACCTTCGATATGACGGTGGTGAAGAGCCCGCATTGCCAGCCGAGGTTCTTTGCCGATGGAGCCGAGTTACTCATCAATGTGGATGCGCCGGGGGCGACCAGCGCAAACTTACGTAGCCTGGGACACACGCGCTGCGCGCGACCGATGTTCCCGCTCGATAAAGAGGTCGCATTTACTGCGAAGGCTAAGGTCTTTCGGCGGGGGAATCTATGAAGATACGCGAAATACGAGCTTTTGGCCTGCGCGGGAAGACGCCGGAGGGCGGCTGGAGCCATGAGTTACGGCCGGACGACTGCGTACACACGCTGATCGCCGTGCTTACCGATGAAGGACTCACTGGCTGGGGCAGCGTCTTTACGAGCGAAGAGTTAGTGAAAGGCTCACTTACGGTGCTGAAGCCTTTGTACACGGGGGAGAACGCGCTGGAGCCAGAGCGAGTGAGCGAGATCCTGCATCAGAATACGTTTTGGCAGGGTCGCGGCGGCGCAATTACGCATACTATCAGCGGCATCGACATTGCGCTGTGGGACTTACTCGGCAAGGCTACGGGCCAACCGGTTGGCCGCTTATTGGGCGGACGGTACCGGGAGCGAGTGCAGCCCTACGCGTCATTATTGATGCGTGAGCCGGAGCAGATGGCTGATGAGTTACTGCCCGTAAAAGCGCAGGGCTTCCGGGCATTCAAGATCGGCTGGGGACCTTTTGGACGTCGCAACCACTCCACCGACGAGGCGATCGTCCGGGCGGCACGCGAAGCTATCGGACCCGATTGCCGCTTAATGGTGGACGCCGGCGGCAGCGACGCCTTCTGGCGTGGCGGACTCAAGTGGGCGTTGCGGGCGGCGGAAATGCTGGCCGATTACGATGTGGCTTGGTTTGAAGAGGCCCTGGAGCCCGATGCGCTCGATGACTATGTGACCCTGCGGCAATCGGCCACGATCCCGATCGCTGGGGGCGAGGTGCTGACTCGACGCCAAGCGTTTCAGCCTTGGCTCGAAGCGGGGGCCTTCGACATCGTGCAGCCGGACGTCACCAAAGTGGGCGGGATTAGTGAGGAGCGGCGGATCGCCTGGATGGCGCGCGACCACGGCGTACGATTTATTCCCCACGGCTGGAATACGACGATAGGATTGGCGGCTGATTTACAACTAGCTTCGGCATTTCCGGATACCGATTTGGTGGAGTATCTGACGGGATCACCATTCATTGACGCATTGTGCGAGTGGAAATTGGACGGCGACGGAATGCTGGCGATTCCCTCGGGACCCGGACTCGGGATCCGGCTGAATCTCGACGCCGTGCGGGAGTTTTCCGGGGCGGATCTTCGTGACGTCGTCGCGTAGCCGTTGGGCTTTAGTCGCCTTTCTGTGGGTGGCCTTTGCGCTCAACTATCTCGACCGGCAAATGGTGTATTCGATGTTCCCGGCCCTGCGGGCTGACTTGGGCATTGCGCCGGCGCAGCTAGGCTTGATTGGCGGGGTCTTTATGTGGGTCTACACACTGTCGATGCCGATCGCGGGACGCTTGGCCGATCGCGGCCGACGGGAGTGGATGATTCTCGCAAGCCTGGTGCTCTGGAGCGTGGCCACGCTCGGCAGCGGCTGGAGTTCCAGCGAAGGAGCCTTTCTCGGTTGGCGCGCGGCGATGGGCGTTACGGAGTCACTCTATTTCCCTGCGGCGGTGGCCCTGATTGCGAGCCTATATCCCGAAGAGATTCGCTCCCGCGCGTTGGGGGTGCATCAATCGGCGCAGTATCTGGGCGCGATGGCCGGGGGGTGGTATGGGGGTTGGAGTGCGGACCATGTCGGATGGCGCCAAGCGTTCTGGGTGGCCGGTGGCTTCGGGCTGGCCTATAGCTTAGTGCTGTGGCGAGTATTCCAGAAATTACCGACCGTGGCCATTATGGAAACGAAGCGCGGCTCGAGTAACTGGCGCGACTTAGTCAACTCACCCAGTTATGTGATGCTCTGTCTCACCTTTGCGGCCTTCTGCGCCATGCAATGGGTCTATCTCGCCTGGTACCCCACGTTTCTGTACGAACACTATCACTTATCGATGACCGACAGCGGCTGGAACGCGACGGTCTTCTTACAGGGAAGCGCGATGGTGGGAATTCTAATTTCCGCGGCCTTGGCGGATCGTTGGTCGAAACGCTATCCGAAGGCCCGGCTCTATGTCACGGCGGCGAGCGTGCTGCTGTGCGCACCTTTCGCCTATCTCACCTTTGCCACGGACACCCTACCGCTCGCCCGCCTATTTTCGGCCATTTTCGGTTTTTTCGCCGGCAGCTTAGCGGCCAACGCTTTTGCCGCCGCCTGCGACCTGATTGGCACCGAACAGCGCGGACTCGCCTCCGGCGTGCTGAACACGATGGGTGGACTGGCCTCGGCGGCCATGATCTATCTGGCCGGGCGGTGGAAAGAGACCATCGGTTTTCCGACCATGACCCTCTGGATGATGGGCGTGGCCATGGTGATCGCCGTCGCATTCCTAGTGACGGTTCGCGCTCAACGGATGCCGGGCAGGTAACGGAAACGAGTGGACCGTCGGTAGGCGGCATAGTCCGGATAGCGAGCTAATAATTCCCGCTCTTCGGCCGCCAGGCGCAATTCGGAACCCATTAGGTAGAGCAACGCCGCGCCGGCGAGCTTGGGCAGCGAAGTTACCAGCAGGCCAGTGGCGAGTAACATCAGGAAAAAGGCCAAGTAAAGCGGATGGCGCAGTTGCCCGTAAGCCCCGGTAGTTACAAGGCCCGGGCCTTGTGAACGTAGGGTCCAGATAAAGAGAATGGCGGCGACGGGCGCGAGCAGCGTCACGGCCACTAAGTGGGCCAAGGGGGGAGAGAGTGGCGCCGAGCCGCTCATCGCAAGCGTAACGGCCAGCGCGCCCGCAAACTGCAAGAGCGTGCCAATGACTAAAGGGGCGTGGAGGACTACGGGAGTGGACGGCTGCCGCACTTTGGTAAGGGCATTCAGCCCGGCGGCAACGGCGAAGACGAACCAAGCGGCCAGGTAAGTAACGAAGGCGAGGAGTCGCACCGCAGGGTACTTATTGGAACTTCTTCAGTTCAACCACCAGAGCATTGATGCCCTTTTTGCGGTAGAGGCCGAGGAGGCGCTCTTCTTCGGCCGACGGCGCGGCCAGGCTGTCGAGATTGCCACGGCTTAAGTCCTGCCGGGTGGGAATCCAAACCGTGTCGTCGGCGAATTCGACGCTCGACACGAAACCCTTCATGCTGGTGACATTGAGCGGACGGCCCTCTGGGCGAGCGACCTTGAGGAAAGTGTCGTCTAACGCTTGGCCGGATTGGCCGGGCGCTAAGTTCACCTTGGCTGGCACCGAACTGGCAAAGACTTCTTTGCCGGTGCTATCGGCCAGAATCCAACCCATTTCGACATGGCGGACGGGTTTGGAGGAGGTGTTTCGGAGTTCAAGACGAGGGGCGTGGATTTCGGTGGCGGTGACGGCGGCCGAGCCACGGATGGATTCGATGGGGGAATCCGGGAACTTGACGAAGGCGAACTGAACACTGCGCGAAGGATCGTAGGCGGTGACGCGGCCACGGGCGACCTGCACATCCAGGCGGGGCCGGGAGTCGATGCGGGTTTGGGCGGTAACGACAGCTTGGCGAAGATTCTCGATACCGCCATTCGCCAACGCGGCGGCAAAGAACTTGCGGTCGCGGCGGGCCTCGAGCTCCCAGACGGTCATCACGCGGCGGGAGTCAAGCCGATTGGGGCCGTAGAAACCGAGCGAGTCAAAGAGGACGCCATCAAGAGTGACCTTTACTAACGGGCCCGCGTTACCTGCGCCAGAAGGGCGCAAGAGCCGCAGGTCGAGGCGCACGGAAAAGGTGTCGCCGGTCGCGATATCGAGGCTAGGAACGGAAACGGAAGCCTTGCCGCCGGGCGTCACTTCCTGGGCGACAATCAGCAAAGTAATGCTGCGAATGCGCTGCGTGCCGACGTTGCGCAGCATCAAGCTCGAGTGCAGATCGACGACGACGGCGCCGCCGCGGGGCGTCGCGCGGGAGTCGCCGAGATCGTGCGACGCGAAGGCGATGGGCGCGTCAGTCGGAAACTCTACCTTGAGCGACCGCGCCACGTCCAGTTCGGTTTGGGCGAACAGCGCGGACGCGAGGAGGACCGAGCCCCAGAGCTTAGTCGAGATAGACATGACTGATGGTCACCTGTCCCGTTTCCGCGTCAATCGTACGAGCACTCACCGCGCCCGTCGAGTTGACACTGTAACTGACGGCCTGGGCCTTGGGCTGCATCACGGTCATCCGGCCGCCGCCACGCGTTAGCACAATGCCGTCTGAACCGGACTCCACCCGCGCATCGCCGGCTTCCACCGACGCCGACGGCAGGCGGTAAATACTGTGGCGATTGATGTTCAGATACCAACCGGTGAGCACCACCAAGGTAAGGGCAGTCAGGGCAACGGCCGGTCGCCAATCGAGCCGTAGGCCGACCGGTTCGCGCGGGCGAATCGCTTCGCCGGCTTCGAGGCCCACCTGAATATTGGCGCGCATATCGTCCGCCAAGCGATCCCAATCGACGAAGGCGGGCAAAGTGGCGGTGTTCCGCGCGACAAACGCGCGCGACTCATCCAAGGCTTCGAGTTCCTGACGGCAGTTCTCACAATTTCGCGTGTGGAAGCTCCAGCGGTAGCGCTGCCACCAGGGCAACTCCCCGCCAGCGAGCAAGGCCAACGTACGTAAGTCCGGGTGCGACATGGCTTAGAGGGCGCTTCCTTTCCGATGGCGTTCGAGAAACTTTTTAAACTTGGCCCGCGCATTGGCGATATGGCTGCGGACCGTGGCTTTGGAGCAGTTTAAATGGGCGGCGACCTCTTCTGCCGAAAGCTCGTCCACATCGCGGAGGAGCAAGGCGGCACGTTCGCGCGGTGTGAGAACCGCGAGCCCCGCCTCAAGCAACTGCCGGCGTTCTTCGCGCAGCACTTCGGCTTCGGGGCTAGCGGCGCGGCTGACGTGCAAGCGCTCCGGCATCTCGTCTAGGTCAGAAAAGTGCACCCGACCGTTGCGCCGCAGATGGTCGAGCGCGGTGTTGGTGGCAATGCGGGAAAGCCAGTGGGCGGCCTTCTCCAAGTCCTTCAATTGTTCTTCGCGGGAAAGGGCCTTAATGAAGGCTTCCTGGGTTAAGTCCTGCGCATCGGCCACGTTACCGACAATGCGGTAGATCAGCAGGAAGACGCGCCTCATGTGCGTCTGCACGAACAAATCGTGCCGCTCGCGGGCGACGGAGTCGATACTCGAATCAGCTTGAGCCATGGTGTTCTTCGTCAGCCCCAAGGAGGCTGTTACGGGCCGCTGCTGGATCGCCACTCGCATGCTAAACAAGGTGACGTTCCAATTTGGCCAGACGTGCAAGAAAATTTTGCCGCCCGGCAGGCTTATGATTCCTAGTATATGAGACCAGTCGGCATTGCGGGCATTGGAAAGACGGCGTTTGGTACTTTTGCGGACCGGTCCTTGCGGGAACTCACCCGGGAGGCGATCGCTAAGTGCCTCGCCGACGCCGGCATTGAGGCCGGCGCAGTCGGGGCTTTTTACCTCGGCAACTTCGCGGGGCCGGAGTTTATAGGCCAGAGCCACCTGGCCCCCTATGTGGGTGGCGAGGCGGGGCTCATCGGCATTCCCTGCACGCGTTTTGAGAATGCCTGCGCCAGTTCGGGCTCCGCTTTCTACCACGCCTACATGGCCGTGGCGGCCGGTATGGTGGAGTGGGCATTGGTGGCGGGCGTCGAGAAGATGACCTCGCAGCCAGGCCCCAAAGTGACTGAAATCCTGGCCGAAGCGGGCGATGTGGGAGGCGAAGGGCGCGCCGGGGCCACCTTCCCCGCCCTTTTCGCCATGATTGCGCGCCGCCATATGCACGTCTACGGCACGACGCGTGAGCACTTGGCCGCCGTCGCCGTGAAGAACCATGCCAACGGGGCCAAGAACGCCCTGGCCCATCTGCGCAAGCCCATAACCATGGAGCAGGCGCTGGCCGGTAAACCCGTTTGCGATCCCCTGACGATCTATGATTGCTCCCTAGTCTCCGATGGCGCCGCCGCCGTTCTGCTGCGCGGCGCCCAATCGGGGGACGTGAGAGTACTGGGCATCGCCCAAGCCTCGGACTATGTCGCGCTCGACCAGAAGCTCGATATCACGACGCTCACCGCTAACACGGTTGCGGCTGGAAAAGCTTTCGCGATGGCGGGGCTGGGTCGGCAAGACGTGGACCTGCTCGAAGTGCACGACTGCTTCACGATTGCCGAAATCCTGGCGCTGGAGGACCTGGGCTTCGTGAAGAAAGGGGAGGGCGGCCCCGCTACTGCCGCGGGCTACACGGCGCTCGACGGGGCCAAGCCCGTCAACACGTCGGGCGGGCTCAAGAGCAAGGGGCATCCCGTGGGAGCCACCGGCGTGGGCCAAATCTGCGATCTGGTGATTCAGATGCGCGGGGCGGCAGAGCCGGAGCGGCAGGTGCTGCGGCGCGAAGTGGGCTTGGCGCAGAATCTAGGTGGCAGCGGCGCCACTAGCGTGGTGACCATTCTGGGCCGCTAACGAGGCCGATTCGGCTCACTCCGGCGGACGACTCACAGTGAGGAGAACGGCTTGTGCCTATGCCAGTCAGCGAAGACTCTCTCTTTTGCCTGCAAGTGACCAGCATCGCGTCCTTCCCCGGTCCGGCACTTGCCCATCGCGGCTTACCTGATCCTAAAAGCCGGCCTGAGGTCGCTGCGTTCCTCACCGGCCGGCGATTCCCCCAACTCCTCCAAAACTATAGCGGCTTGACCGAGCAACTTCGTTAATTTTTTCCCAGTTCAGTCCGATTCAGCCCTCTGCGTCAACGGAGGGTTACTCTTGTCGTGACACCTGCTACAAACCGAGGACTCCTGTAACCCGTCGCTCACGCGACGGGCTCGACGTAATTAAACGGTCAGGCCACTAGCGCTGCGACCGCTTGAAAAAGTACGAATTCATCCCACATCTCACGCTCTGGGTGCGTCCCGCCTAGCCTGCCGCGCAAGCGGCGGGGCATAATCTCCAAAACGTTCCCTCAAAGTCCCGAATAGCTGCATTTCCCATGGTTAGTGCCAGTTCGTCGGGAAGTGTGCAACGTATTGCGGATTCAAGAAGGCTCTAGCGTCAACCCTTGGCCTTGCCCTTGAACAAGTACACTAAATCAATCACCAAAATGATTACCACCATTAACTCCAGCACGAAGGCCCGGCTCGAGTGAAACTGGTCCATCATAAAGGTGTACAGTTCGGCTGCCGTGTGTAACTTACTATCGACTAAGCGCCGATAATCTCCCACGCCAATCTTTTCGGCCGCCAGACGGTACACGCGGGCCGAGTACATATCGCTCAGAAACTTGATAGCCGTGTCGGCCCGCTCTGTCAGTTGACGCACCTCGAGTAAGATCGAATTCAATTGTCGTGCCTCGTTGGCCATGCGCCAACGCGCCCACAGCCCTGTCTGCCGCGCCAAGGACCGATGCACGCCCTCGAGCACCTCGGTCAATACCCGGTCGTAATGACGAAATTGGAGTAACTGGGAGTTGGCATATTCGAGTAACTGGATGGCGGCGGCGGCTCCCTGGGCTGTATCGTAGATGAAAGCCGCCGTCCAGCCCACCACAATCAAATCGTGAGGAAAGTAAGATAATTGCGACCGCAGTACTTCGTCCCGTTCGCCCACCGAGAGCGGAGTTGCTTCGCCGCGCACGATCTGCGCGATTTCCGGGCCATGCTCCTGGATCAACGGAGATGACGCCGCATCGACGTGCACCACCGCGTACTCTTCGTCGAGCCAAGCCTCATGCGGCTTCTTCAAGCAAGCGCTCACCCGCGCCAAGCGCAGCCGCACCACCTCGTTGGCGTGCGTCTGCGCCTCCGGCGACTCGATCAACCGGCTCCACCGCGCTACTAAGTCCGGCCAGGAATGCGTAAAGGGCAATTCCAACTTCACACTCACCACGCCGTAGTCGTAGTAATTCAATTCGCCACGTAACTCGCCCACGCCCTCCACGGTCACCGGCGCCAAGCGTTCCACCACCGGCGGCCGTTCGAATTTCACATAGTCCGGGGCGGCGCGCCGGAAAGTCGGCCCTACATTGGGCGGCACCAGTTTTCGCAGAGCCTCGAGGTCAATCTCTTCGCCCACATCGTAGGCAAAGAGAAACCAAAAAGACCCCGAGAGTATGTCCGTGGCCATGAGTTAGGCCATCATTTTCTTCGCAAACATCAGGCTCCGTTCGAGGTCGAGCCGTTGCTGAAGCTTGAGCGCCGCCTGATACTCCGGCGGCGCAGCCGGGCCGCCAGGAATATCGGCAATAATCATGCCGCCTTCGTAGGGCCGGCCGTTCTTCACCAAAGTCGCAAAGCGCGCGAAATCCGCCGCCGGCAAGGCGCGGAAGCTCTTCCAAAGCTCTTCCTCATGGTAGGCCAGCACCTGCGGCGGTCGTCCCGTGATAATTTCGAGGTGCAATGGCGAGCGCGGGGCTGCTTGCCGAATCTTGGTGAAGATCTCGCGCACCGGCATGGTGCCATCGCCCAAGGCGAGCCATTGAAACGCCGCGCCACGCGGGTGCGCGTAAAGGGCGGAATCGCGCAGATGCGTCGAGACGATGTAGGGCGCCAGTACCTCCACCGTCAGCAGCGGATCTTCCAACACCCACATCGGATTACCGATATCGAGGCAGGCACCCACATGCTCTCTCCCGGCGTCCTCAATCAACTGGCGCGTCTCTCGCGCCGTCAGGTCGCCGTGGTTCTCGATGGCGACTTTAACCCCGAGGTCCTGCGCCAAAGAACGCACCGTCCGCAGACCGCGCAACGGCTCCTCCAGCAGTTGCGCCAGCGGATACCTGCCGCGGCGATCGTTGATATTCCCCAAGTAACAGCGCATCGCGCTCGCGCCCAACGCCTTCGCCACGCGTAGACCCTTCGTGAGATAGGCCGCCGGATCGCCCTCGGCCTTACTCCAACCGCCGGCCAGCGGGCAGATGCTGCCGATGCCGGCGTCGAGTTCCACTCCCTTGGCCAGCGCCGCTTGCTTCACCCGTTCGAGATACGCCGGCTCCAGACTTTCGAAGTCGCCCAGGCTCGAGATCTGCAAGGTCCGCGCACCGATGCGCGCGGCGTAGTCCACCAATTCAAGCGCCTTCCAGCGATAAGCCCGGACGGAGTAAGCATCGAGCCCGATGCGCGCGCCCTCGGTTTGGGCCAAACCTAACGCGGGCAGGGTAAGCAAAGTACGGCGAGTCACTTCTCTATTTGATCAAAGCTCAGGTTTTCAATTGCAAAGCGCTCCCACCCCCGATAGTCAAAGTGCCACCATTCGCTCGGATTCACCCCGAAGTCCTCGCTCTCCATCGCCGCTCGCAGTAGGTCGCGATGCCAGCGTTGCAAGCTGGTGCCGCCGCGATAGGTGGGATACGATCGGCCGGACATTTCGTCATAACCACCCGGCATCTCGATCACCTGCCCTGTGGCGCGGTCAAACAACGTCAGGTCGACGGCCGAACCCCGGTTGTGCCGCGAACCCTTCGCCGGATCCGCCACAAACTCGCGTTCGCGCGTCGAGGTGGCTTCCCAGAATAGCTTCGTCACCCACCATGGGCGGTAGGCATCATGAATCAGCAAGCCATAGCCCTGGGCCGCCAGCGCTCGATGCACCCGCACCAGGGCATCGGCGGCCGTGCGCTCCATGAAGGCTCGCCCCTGGGTGTAAACCGGCGTGCCCAGGAAGTTGTCTCGCGTCGCATAGCGAATATCGAGCTTCAGCGTCGGCTCGAGGCGCGTCAACTCGACTAAGACGGGCCGTACTCGCCCGGCCTCCACCGGAGGCTTGAGCGAACGCACCTCCTCCACGATTGCCACCACCGGCCGTTGCGGAACGATCCGGTACACGGCGGCGACCTTCTCCCGCTGCCAGCCCTTCAGCCGCGCATAGGGCCGCTCGCGCTCGCCCTCCCGGATGAAGTAGTAACCATCGCGTTCCAAAACCGTCAGCGTTTCCGCACCACGTTTGTATTCGCCGATAACTCCCTTCATGCGGGGAGATATCTCGAGCGGTTTAGCGGCAGTAATGACTTCGCCTGCCCCAACGCCCTCCGCACTTAGCGCGATCGCGGCCCAAATTAGGTAATTCCTCATTTTACTAATTTACTCTCCATTTGGCGTGCGTATCGTCCGATGAACACACAGGTTCATTATGTCGATCCTTCCCACACCCCGGATGTTCACGCTTCTGTTGACTGGCGTATCTGCGTTGTTCGCCCAAACCGCGCCCGTACTTTCGGTCAACAACGCCGCACTTACTTTTTCTTACGTCATTGGAACGGCGAGATTACCCACCGCCCAAGCGATTGCCGTCAAAAGCACGCCCGCGGGAGTCAGTTTCACCGTCGCCACCACCGGCCCCGCACCGCACCGAGGCGCGTGGCTACTCCTATCGGCCTCTTCAGGGCGTGCCCCACAGACGGTAAACGCCCAAGTGAATCCCACGGGACTTCCCGCCGGCACTTACACGGCCACCACGACCCTCACCGGCACCTCCGGCAGCCCGCTGCCGACGGCCACCGTCACCGTTACGCTGCTGGTAGCGCCCCCGCCGCCGACGCTCGCCGTATCGCCCGCGTCTCTGGCTTTCACTTACGTCACTGGCGAACCGATCGCCGCCAACACGGCACTGACAAGTAACTTTGTGCTTTCGAGCACTGGCGCGGCCAGCGGCGCCACCGTGTCCGTCACGGGCGGCACCTGGCTCAAAGTGAATCCCACTGGCAACATCACCTTGGCCGGGTTATTGAATACCATCGGCGCCACCGTGGACCCTACCGGACTGGCCCCCAGGGTCTATACGGCTTCGATCAAGATCGAGTCAAAGGCCGCCGCCAACCCGCTGCTCACTTTGGCCGTCACCCTTACGATTCAGGCCGCTAGGCCCCAAATAGTAGCTACTTGGCCCGGCGGCGTCGGCCAATTGTCCCCGCAGAGTATTGTTACTCTGGCGGGTAATAACTTTTTTTCCACTTCCGTAGCCGCGGTTTCCGGGTTCACTTCCGGGGCCGCAATTGGCGTCTCCGACGGCACCAACACCGGCAGCGAAACGTTTTACGTCCCGGTCTACGCTTCCACCACGAGTCACTTGCGCGTGGCCATGGGTTCGCCGCTTCCGGGCAGCTTCGTCGGTAGCGCCTACCCGGCCGCAACTCTCGCTGGAGCCGGTGGCACACCGCCTTATACCTGGAACGCCATCGGAACTTTGCCCGCCGGGCTATCCATTTCCGGAAATTCTCTCTCGGGAACGCCCTCGGCTGCCGGCACATACTATTTCACGCTCGAAGTCGTAGACTCCTCCACCCCCTTCGTCGCCCGCGCCCAAATGCCGGTAAAGATGACCATCCTTCCCGCGGGGCCTGGACCGGCCGCGCCACGCATCCTGGGCCCGTCTGCGCCTTTGCCGGCCGGGGTGGTCGGCACGGCCTATCCTTCCACCATCACCATCAGCGTCTCGGGAGGCGGCGGCACGAATACCTTCACGTCAACGGGCCTGCCCCCGGGCCTCACTCTCGCCGCCACGACGGGCACCATCTCCGGCACGCCGACCTCAGTCGGCACCACCGGCGCCCTGGCGCTCAACCTGGTCAGCGATTCCGCGCTGCTCGCCACCGTACCGGCCACCTTCCTGGCTGTGCCCGGCATCCTCCGCCTGACGGTGACGACCCCCACGCCGGGGGGTGGCGTCTCGAACGAAGGGCAGTTCCTCGTCTTCGGTTCGGAACCGCAAATCACCGCCGTTGTGAACTCGGCCAGCTTTCGGCAAGGCACGGTTTCCCCCGGGGAGATCATCACCATCTTCGGCCTCGGCCTGGGCCCGGCTGCCCTCACGCTTTTTGACCCCAGCGCCCCTTCACCGCAGATCCCGACCGCTTTACCCAGCGCCACCCCCAACACTGCGATCACGGTGAACAGCACCGCCGCTCCCATCCTTTACACTAGTGCCAACCAAGTCAGCGCGATTGTGCCTTATGGCCTCTCGGGCGCCACCGCGGACGTCGTAATCAGCTACGCGGGCGTCGCGAGCCAACCGGTCACGTTGAACCTGGCCGCCACCAATCCCGCCGTGTACACCTTCGACGCCTCCGGCCGCGGCCAAGGCGCGGTGCTCAACTTCAACGCCAACACCAACGACTACACCACGAACTCAAGCGCCAACGCCGCCGTCCGCGGCCAAACCGTGGTGCTTTACGTGACTGGAATCGGCGCCACCTCATCGGCTTCCGCCAACACGCTCATTCCGGCCACTCCGCCGGTGACGCCCATTGCCACCCCCACGGTCACCATCGGCGCTCAAGCCGCTAGCGTCCTGGGTGCCGCTTCGCCCGTCGGCTCCGTGCCTGGGCTGCTCCAACTCAACATCACTGTGCCGGCGAACGCGCCGACGGGAGCGGCGGTACCGATCGTCGTTTCGATCGGCGGCATCGACTCCCAACTGGGCGTTACGATGGCGATTCGCTAAACCAGAACCTATGCTTCGACCACTGATTCTCCTTATCATCAGCAACACGCTCGCCGTGGCCCAAGACACCTACACGTTCTCTGACCAAGGCGTGCTCCGCGCCTACCGGGCCGGGCCGTCGCGCTCAGCCGGCAAGATCGTCTTCTACGACCAGTCCGCCCTGCCTTCCGAGGATCGGCTGCAAGCGATGTCTCCCATGGAAAGAGCTACCCGCCTGAACAAGACCGCCCGTTGGCTCACCGAAAAGATTCTGGTCCGCGAAGGGCAGACGTCCACCAAGCGACTCATCCCGACGGTAAACGAGCAGAGTTCACCGCTCGCCGGTTGGACGCTTGAGACCTACGCCGATTCAGCTACCACCCTCAAGGCCGTCCAATGGATGTCGCAACAAGGCTGGGAGTTCATGCCCGTCTTCGCACGCCAGCAAGCCCGCAGGCAAGCCACCGACTTTTCGCAACCTCGCAAGCGGGAAGTGAACGACCCCCTGTTCGCCAAGCAATGGCACCTATTCGAGGCGAGCGGCGGGCCCGAAGCCGGCGGCATCAACCTGGGCGCCGCCTGGGACTATGTCACGGGCCGTGGCATCAACGTCACCATCGTCGATGATGGCCTTGAGATTGCCCACGCCGATTTGAAGGACAATGCCTATCCGCTCGACTCCGGCTACCATCGCAACTTTAACGACGGCTCTGAAAAAGATCCCAGCCCGCTTACGGCCAAAGAGAGCCACGGCACATCCTGTGCCGGCATCGTCGCCGCCCGCGGCTTCAACAGCGAAGGCCTCGACGGCGTGGCACCCGAAGCCAAGCTGATGGGCATTCGCCTCATCGCCGGCCCCGCCACGGACGAAGCCGAGGGCATCGCCTTCGGTTGGCAGCCCACCGGCACCACGGTCCACGTATCGAGCAATAGCTGGGGCCCCACCGATGACGGCATCGACGGCGGCCGCCAAGGCGCCTTGGCCGCCGCCGGCATGGCCAAGGCCGCCACGGCCAATCGCGATGGCTTGGGCACCGTGGTCGTCATCTCGGCTGGCAATGGCCGCGACAAGGGCGACAACTCAAGCTTCGATGGATACTCCAGTTCCCGCTTCGCCATCGCTGTGGGCGCCGTCAACCGCGCCGGCAAACCCTCCTCGTACAGCGAGGAAGGCATGAACGTCGCTGTCTCTGCTTTTGGCGGCGAGTTCAATGCTCCCGACGTCATCTGGACTACCAACAATTCCGGGGCCGAAGCGAACGCCTTGGTCCGGGAAAATACCGCCAGCCAAGCCCCCGTGGACTACACCGATTCCTTCAACGGCACGTCCGCGGCCGCACCCCAGGTTTCAGGAGCCGTCGCTTTGTTGCTCGAACGCAATCCCAAGCTGCACTACCGCGACGTGAAGGAAATCCTCATCAGCACGGCCCGCCGCACGGGCCTAAAAGACGGCGACCCCTTCGTCAAGAACGGCGGCGACCTCCTCTTCAGCCACTCCTTCGGCGCTGGGCTCGTGAATGTCGCCAAGGCCCTCGAAGCTGCTGACAGTTGGAAGAGCCTGGGCCCCCTGGCAGAAGCCACCAGCAGCCAGCCCGCGCTCGACGCCGCCATCCCGGACGGCACCGGCTTCAGCGACGCCATCAAATTCGACTTTGGCAATTCGAACTTACGCGTCGAACACGTCGAGTTCACCGTCACCGTCGAGCATCCCCTGCGCGGCGACGTGGGTTTTGTCCTGGTTTCGCCTTCGGGCATGCGCAGCATCGCCGAGCGCCGCCCGAATGACGATACGGCCAACTTCACGGCCTTTACTCTCACGAGTGTGCGCCACTGGGGCGAAGTGAGCACCGGCACCTGGGAGTTACGCGCCACAGACCTCAACGCCAACGGCAAAGCGGGCGCGATCAAGTCGGCGTCGATTAAACTGTACGGGACGGGTCGTTAGTTAGGACATCACGACTTGCGTGGGCGGCTTATAAAACATAATCCGTCCACAGCTCTCGCAATATTGAATGTCATCGCGCACTTTCAAGTCCTGATAATGCTGCGGCCGCAAAGCGATCCGGCACACCGTGCATCGCCCATCCACCACTTCGGCCATCACGAGCGGCGAGTTATGTTTTTTCCGGATTCGTTCGCACGTTTGCTTCAACGGCGCGGGCATTTCCGCGAGTAACTTCCGCATTTCCCCGGCTCGCTCACTAATTTCTTTCTCATCCGCCGTGGTCTGTTCCTTAGCCCGCGCCTTCTGCGCTTCCACTTGCTTCCGCTCCGCAGCCAGCGCCACATCGGCGGCTTTCACATTCTTCTCGAGCGGCTCACTCTCTTCCATTAATTCGAGAATACGCGTCTCGGCGGAACTAATTTCATTCTGGGCGTAATCGATCTCGTGCTGAAAAGCGCGATACTGCTCATTATTTTTCGCCAACAGCATCTGATCTTTCAATTTCGAGATCTTCTGCTGGGCAGTTTGGATGTCGAGCTCTTTTTGCCTCCGCTCGCGCTGATTCGCCGTCAGCACGCCCTTCTCCGTATCCAGCTTCTTGGCGTGCGCCTCCAGCTGTTTCTCAATCTCGGCGATCTGCTTGGGCAACTGAGCGACTTCTCGCTTCAATTCTAAAATCCGCAGGTCCAGGTTTTGCAGTTTCGAAACTTGCTCCAGGGCTACATTCATGGGTTCGGACCCGAGTTTAACATGCTTTATCGCTTCAGCTTCTCCGCCAACTGCCGTTTCATCTCTTCGGCCTCGGGCGTAAACCACGCTTCCGGGTCAATCCAATTGGTCGCCGCGTCCAACCGCCGATGCCCCGCCGTCAGCAGCACTTTCTCCTTAATCGCCGCGTAAGTCGCCGGCGGCTTGGTCGCCAGATACTTCGCCAACGCGATCGACTGCGCCCGTACTTCCGCCTCTGGATGCAAGGCATGAAACAAGCCCGCCGCCAATCCCTCCGCCGGCCGGATGGGATCGCCCGTCAGAAACGATCGCCGCGCCAAAGGCACTCCGGCCGCCGTCGACAGCAGCAAAAACACGCTCGCCGGCAAGCGCACGCCGATATTAACTTCCGTCAGCGCAAAGCCATAGGCCGCATCATCGGCCATTACTCGAAAGTCAGTGCACAGCGCGGCCAGTGCCCCGCCCGCATAGGTATGCCCGCTCAGCGCCGCCACGGTTGGCTTCGGCATCCACTGCAGATGGTCCATCAACAAGGCGAATTGATTCAGGAACAAGCTAATCTGCGCGCGGTCGTAAGTGAACACCTCGGTCACGTCGAAGCCCGGCGAGAAGAACCGCGGCCGGTCGCTCGCCAGCACCAAGGCCCGTACCGCCAGGTCGTCCGCCGCGATGTCCACCGCGCTCAAAAGCTCACTCACCATCTCCTGATTCAGCGGATTCGATTTCCCCCGCTGCATCGTCACCACAGCCACGCCGTCTTCGATTTCGTACCGGATGTGTTCCATAACTTAGGCTCTATGATACCCTCGTCAGTTCGTGGTAGAAACCATTCCAGTGCGGCCGGGTGAGGAGTTGCCCGCCACCGAGTTAACCGCTTACCTGGCGCAAAACTTGCCGGACTTCAGCGGCCCGCTCTTGATCGAGCAGTTCGCCGGCGGCCATTCAAACCTCACCTATCTGCTCAAAACCGGCGCCGCCGAATACGTCCTGCGACGCGCACCGCTCGGCCCCGTCCCGCCCAAAGCCCACGATATGGCCCGCGAATTCAAGGTCCTCGCCGCCGTCGCGCCCGTCTTCCCCCAAGCACCCAAAGTCCTGCACTGCTGCACCGACGACAGCGTCCTCGGCGCCACCTTCTATCTGATGGAGCGCCGCCGCGGCCGCAACTTCCGCGAAGCCGGCCAGATCACCCATGACGGCTGCGCCATGAGCGAAGCCGTCGTCGACACCCTCGTCGACCTCCATGCCATCGACCTCGCCGCGCATCACCTCCTCGACCTCGGCAAGCCCGCCGGCTTCCTCACCCGGCAAGTCCACGGCTGGACCCAGCGCTGGCAAGCCGCCCGCACCGAGCCCGTGCCTACGCTGGACGCGGTCGTTGATTTCTTA
>ENA-ORBV01002014-ORBV01002014.1-microbial-mat-metagenome-genome-assembly--contig:-NODE-2014-length-43849-cov-10.998903_pt1 | contig 43849 bp, 32 predicted proteins | sample MGYA00237777_ERZ505514 | MGnify/ENA primary metagenome ERZ505514 (study PRJEB26160, sample SAMN06269048) | microbial mat metagenome | isolation source: Oligotrophic lake microbial mat | place... | reverse complement strand
TGCCCAATGACCCGCCGTCCCCTCGCTATCGCGAGGGGCTTTTATTGTGGAGAAGGCGCGGGGCGTTGGCGGATCCGCGAGGGGTTGCCCGTACCGCGGAGCCGGCGCTGTTTGCAAGCGAAGCCATCGATGGCGAAGCGGAGGCGGGATAGCCAGCGCCGCAAACATCGAGTGAGCGGTGGTCACGATGGCCACCGCGAACGTCCGGCGACGCGGCACGGGCAGCCCCTCGCTCACGCAGGGCGATGCCTCAAGCCACCACACTACAGGTAATCGAACAGCGTCACAGGGCGTCGTCGGTGCGAAACGTGATCTCGACGAACCGCTCGAGGGCCTCGGCTGGCGACTCATGCGGGAAGTTGCTCAGGACGACTTCCTTGGCATAGAGCTTGCCGATGTAGCGACGATGGCGGGCGGTCGATGAACGACTCGCCGAGAAGTCGCGATGGGCGGAATTGATCACGATCTCATTGCTCGCCGGCTCATAGCGACTCCGCCACGGCCGGCCGTGCTCGGCCTCGAGCCGATAGGAGGGCAAGCCTCGCGACGTCGGGCCGTCGCCGGAGTCCTCCGTAAACTTCACCTCAACGGTGTCGGTGACCTCGATCTCTTCCTGCCGCGCGGTCACCTCCACCACCGCGCGTCCTACGGCATCCGCTCGCACATTGCAGGCGACGGCGTCGGCGGAAAGCCAAGCCGTGCCTGATACGAGCCGCCAATGCAGGGACACGCCGGACGTGATACGGATACCGGCAGCGTCACGGACCACGGCTGAGAGCTTGGCCTCGCCACCGGGTGGTCGTCGTGGGTGTCGAGGCACGATCCTCACGGCGGCAAGCGGACCGGCGTCGGGAGGAAAGAGCACCGGCTCGCGAGAGACTGATGGTGACCCTGCCTCGGAATCGGTGCCCGAGGCAAAGGCTTCGCCGCGCGAACCGGTCGCTGCGACCTCGCCTGGCTTCGGCACGTCAAAGAACAGATAGTCTTCCGGCGGCAGATCGGCGAGCGCCGTGGTGAAGGCCTTGTGAACCTGCCTGAGGATTTGCCTGCTGGCTCGCTCCGACTCGGCCGCGTCAACTTTTTCGAGGGCGGCGTTCACATCGCGTGCGATGGCCTCGCCGGCGGTCACGAGCGCCTCGAGCGCCGCGTCGGCCACGACGCCCGCGCGCGTGCCCGGCGCCAGGGCGATGCGATCAAAGTCGATGAGCCCTTCGAGTCGGCTGTCGGTCCACGGGGCTTGCTGAAAGGGGAGCAACTCTGCGATGTCCCGCAGGACGCGGGTGCCATCCTTGCATAGCGCGACCCCGCCGGAGCCCTCACCGCCTGACCGGGCGTAGAGCTCGACCTGCACGTCTCCGAGCGGCGTCGGATAGCGGCGTGGAAGATCGAGCGGCTCACCGTCGAACTCCCGCGGCACGACCGGAATCTCGCGATGCGTGAGGCGATCGACCACGACAATGGTGACGCCCGTGCGGCGAATGCGGTCGCGAAGCTCTGCGGAAAGATAGCGGGCGATCTTGTCGCCCGTGACGATGTTTCGGGTGGCATCGAGAAGCGGCCCCACCATCACCCGCGTGCCAGCGGCGGTGAGCAGCCCGCGCACCGGCCGGATCACATACTCGCGGCGTCCGCGCACAAGATGAAGCTCAAACGGTCTGCCATCGCTCCCCGCAGAGGTCATGCGGAGCTCTTCGCCGAGGCTCCAGAAGCTCAAGAGCCCGATTCCAAACTCGCCATGCACGCCCTGGCGGCCGCGCACGTCGAGCTGCCGCTTCATCGAGTCGCACAAATGCGTAGCGATCCGCTCGAAGTCGGGCCGCCCCTTCACGGTGGGTGCCACGCCCCGCCCGTCGTCCTCGATCGCGATGAACGTCTGACCGCGTTGCCGGCGGCGAATGATTCGCACGCTGCGCGCCCCCGCGTCGACAGCGTTCTCGACAAGCTCGCAGATCGCCTTGAGGGGATGCGTCTGCGAATGGGCGATGATCGTGATAGCGTTCCACTGGTCGCCGATCTGGAGCGTGCCGGTGGTTGGGCGAGTCGTGTGGGTGGCCATGGGGCCATCCTCGCCGATTTTTTGAGGCCGTCCAGCGAGGCGAGAGTCGAAGCCGGGTGGGATCGGATTGTGGGCCGCTACTGCGTGGAGTCCGAGGCACCCGTCGGAACCGGCACCGACGCCATCCGCGTCCTGGCCTCGGAGGCAACCATGTAGGGCCGCTTGTACTCTGGCATGTAGCCGCGCGCACCACGAACGGTCACCTGCTGGCCCACGAGCGGCGCGAGGTTGACCCCGGGCTGCGGCGTCACAAAAACGAGAACGTTGTTTCCACCGTCCACGAGGGCCCAGCGCGGAGCATCGGGCCGTCGCGACACGACCGTCGCCAGCCGGCCCGTCGTTTCAATTTGGTCAGGCGGCGTCCAATCATTGCGGCCGTCGGCGGAACGCCCGCCCGGCAGTACCCCTGGCCGGATCGGCCGCGAGCCGAGCGCCGACAGGCTCGACCACATCCCACCGATTCTGAGGGATGGATCCTCGGCGGGAGTTGCTGGCTCGAGCGCCCGCTGCTGTGCCTGGACAGCTTCGAACCGGGCGAGGCGGGCATCGATCGCCTCGGCCCGTGTGCGTTCCTCCGCCGACGTCGCTCGAGTAGCTGCTCGTCGGAGCCGGTCGCGGATTCCCGCGAGGTTCCAAGTTTCGCTCTGGCCCGCCACCGCCAGCGACAGGGCCAGATCGATGTCGGCCAGTTCGTCGGCCGGAACCGCTGCGGCTCCGGCGACGGCCGGCGTGGCCGCGGGCGTCGAAAGATCGAAGACATTCGTACCTCGCGGAAGCCATCCCGAGAGAAGCCGTGTCACGCCACCACCTGATGCCAGCGCGCCGGGTGCTTCACCAGCGGCTGGCCCGTCGACTTCGGCTACGGCCCGAGTGACCGCGGAACGGGCGTCGCGAATCGCTTCGAGCGCTTCGCCTGCTGCTGCCAGCCCGACGGCCGCGGATGGCTGCTCGAGCTTGGGAGCTAGCTCCGGCGGGAGGTTCAAGTCGGGGCCCCAGGCCCAGCGAAACTCACCCGCGGGAGGGTCTATGCGAAGCCACTCGCCAGCATGTCGTCCCGAGTCGATTCTCACCCGCTCGACGACTCGCACCCGCTCCCCCGCTTCGAGCGCCACCTGCGTGACATGCCGAAGGTCGTTGATCGCAGACCCGACGCGAGCGACAGCTCGGTCAGTGACCACCACGCCGGTGAAATGATTCTTTGGCATCGCGGCGCTCGTGCCATCCTCTTCAACCACATCGCTGGCTCGAACCCAACTGAAGCTGCCAACTGGCGGCCGCACGGCGCAGTAGCCCGACTCGTCGATCGCCCACACTTCGAGTGGCACTCCCGACTCGATTCGCTCGGTGGGATAAAAATCGTCGCCAGGGCCGGAGCGAAGGAGCGTGCGCGGTGCCGACACCTCCACGGTCACCGGCAGGCTGGCGGCCAGTGCAGGGCCACCGACGAAGCCAGCGGCGAGTATCACAAGGAGATACCCAGAGCGGGCTGCCTCGCGAGCAATCGGCGGATTCATCGATGGGTCGGTCATGGAATGTCCGGAACGGAACATGGCGGGGATGAATACAGGCCCGCGCCCGGTCGAACAAGCCAAAAAAAACGCGTAGACGAGGCTTGGGCATCCTCGTCTACGCGCTGGCGAAAGGCGGCCAAGAGCCACCCTCCAACGACTCTTGTAAGCCAGCGATCCGGTTGGCTCAAGACTCGATTTTTGACCCGCGCGAGAGCCCCAAAAACCCGTCACCGAGCGGCATGAGAAACCCCACTTTCGGGTGGGTTTTGCGCGGAGCGGGAGGCGGGGGCAATCTGCGTCGATTCGAGCCCGTTTGGCCGAGGCGTGATAGCACTCGGTGACAGCAGTCGGCGTCGTCGGTTCACCTCGAGGTGACTGCGTTCTATGATGCCTATCGCTCGAAGATCCCGACGTTGGTCGGGGACCGCGGCTTCCATCTATTTGTGCCCCGCCCGAGGAGTCTGTGGCGTGAACGCCTCCTACAAAACCATGGTGTGGAAAGTTGTCGCCGCGTGGAGTGTGGTGGCGGTTGCGCTCGTAGGCTGCGCGCCCCGCGGGGCAACGCCCTCGACCGAAGAGATCGTCGAAATCGAAGAGATCGAGATGAAGCCTCCAGCAGCGCCGCCAGCCGCGGCGGCGCCCGTCGCCGAGGCCGGAGCCGAGGCCCGCAAAGCTGTTGACGAAGAGAAGGCCGCGGCCGACCGAGCCATTGATGCCGCCAGCAAATCGATCACCGCTCCGGCATCCACGCCAGCTCCGGCATCCACTTCTGAGCCGGCGGTCCCTTCTGAGCCGGCATCCCCTTCTGAGCCGGCGGTCCCCGATGCCATCCGCGAAGCGACCGCCGCCGCGAACGGCAAGCGCGAGAAGGTCATGCTCGGGGAACCGTCGCTGACCGCGGGTGTGCCCGGCAGCGGCCCGATCACGCTCGACCACATCGATGCCTGGCTCGCCGACACAAAGAACCATGCCGTGCTCGAGCCAGAGCTGCCGCTTGGCCTCTCGCAAGGCGCTGGCCAGATCCAGGGCATCGCCGACAATCCACTCACTCGCGCGAAGATTGAGCTCGGTCGCCAGCTCTACTTCGACCCCCGCCTCTCCGCTGATTCAACGGTCTCGTGCGCCACCTGCCATCATCCGGAGACAGGCTACACGGCCCACACGAAGACGGGGGTTGGCATGAAAGCCCAGGCGGGCAATCGAAACTCGCCTGTCTCCTTCAACCGAATCCTTTCCGGCCCGCAGTTCTGGGATGGTCGCGCTGAGTCGCTCGAGGCCCAGGCGGTGGGCCCTGTCGCCAATCCGATCGAAATGGGCTTCACCCACGAGGGAGTCGTCGAGCGGCTGGCCGGGACTCCGGTCTACACCAGGCAGTTCGAGGCGATCTTCGGTGAGCTCACGATCGATCGCGTCGGCCAGGCACTCGCATCGTTCGAGCGGGTGATCGTGACCCAACCATCCCCGTTCGATTTTTACGAACAGCTCCTCCCCTTCACGAGGATGGACGAAGACGACATCGCCGATGACGAAGAGCTTGCGGCCAAGTATGCCGAGGCGAAGGCGGCCGCCGAGGCTCACCCCATGAGCGAGTCGGCAATCCGCGGCCGCGACCTTTTCTTCGGCAAGGCCAACTGCTCCGCATGCCATGTCGGGGCCAATCTGGCCGACGAGAAGTATCACAACCTCGGTGTCGGGATGGCCGTCGATGCGCCCGATCTCGGCCGCTTCGCCATCACAAAAGACGAAAAGGATACGGGCGCCTTCAAGACACCGACGGTGCGGAATGTCACCCTCAGCCCACCCTACATGCATGACGGCTCCCTGGCCACGCTCGAAGAGGTGGTGGCGTGGTACGACAAAGGGGGCCATCCGAATCCATCGTTGAGCGACAAGATCAAACCGCTGAATCTGACTGAGCAGGAGCGAGCCGATCTCGTGGAGTTCATGAAGGCCTGCACGAGCGACACCCCGCCGGTCGAGACGGACCGACTGCCGATGGCGGCCAACCCATGAACCCCTCGCGCACGCTCACGCCCATTGCCGAGGCCGTTCGTCCATTCTTCGCGGGCGTCGACCTCGGAGGCACGAACATTAAATCGGCCCTCGTGGACGATCGTGGCCAGTTGCTCAAGTACCACACCGAGAAGACCCACGCCGATCGCGGCCCGGAGGACGCCGCGGCCCGCATGGGAGAGGCCGTCCATCGCCTAGCACGGCAGGTGGGATTGGCCACGACCGACATCGCAGCAGTCGGAGTCGGCTCGCCGGGCCCGCTTGATCTCACTGCGGGCACGATTGTCCGAGCTGGCAACCTTGTCGGCTGGGACGACTTTCCACTTCGGGATCGAGTGGCTGCCCATTGCGGTCTGCCGGTGACATTCGCCAACGACGCCAACGCCGCCGCCTACGGCGAGTTTTGGGTCGGGTCAGGCCGCGACTTCGACTCGCTCGTGCTCCTCACCCTCGGCACCGGCGTTGGCGGCGGAATCATCATCGGAGATACCAACGTCGAGGGCGCGCATAGCCACGGCTCGGAGTGCGGCCACATGATCGTGGACCCGTCGCCATCAGCCCGTCTGTGCCCCTGCGGGCAACGCGGCCATCTCGAGGCGTACTCGAGTGCCAAGTCGCTTGTCGCGCGGGCAACCGAGGCGGTCGCTGCGGGTGCCACAGGATCACTCACGAAAGCGGTCTCCAGCGGGGAATCCCTCACGCCGATCCTCATAGGCCGCGAAGCTGAGGCCGGTGATCCACTTGCCACCGAGCTCGTCATGGAGACAGCTCGGTGGTTGGGAATCGGGGTCGTGACGCTCCTCCACGTGATCGATCCCGCGGCCGTCATGATCGGCGGCGCGATGACGTTTGGTGGCAACACAGCTCCCGTGGGGCGTGCATTTCTCGCTCGCATTCACGATGAAGTGCGCCAGCGAGCGTTCCCAACACTCGCGGCCAAGACGGTCATTGGCTACGCGAGTCTTGGTGGCGACGCCGGCTCGATCGGCGCCGCCGGCCTGGCTCGCTTGGCCCGTCAGCATCGCTAGCGTGGATGTGGTTGGGTGTGGCGCCAGGTTTTCTCGACCGCATACAAGCCCCTCGCCCCCACCAACCGCGTTGACCCACCTCCCCGCCCACCGCGGCGCGCGCCCGTTACACCAGCTGCGACAAGCACCTACAATCGTCGTCTATGCCTATCGACTGCCGCCACATTCGTAATTTCTCGATCATCGCCCACATCGACCACGGCAAGAGCACGCTTGCCGATCGCCTGCTCGAAGCCACCGGAACGGTCGAGAGGCGGCAGCTCAAGGAGCAGATGCTCGACGACATGGATCTCGAGCGGCAGCGAGGCATCACGATCAAGGCCCGAGCCGTGCGGATGGAATACCGGCTCGGCGGCGAAACCTACGAGCTCAACCTGATCGATACCCCTGGCCACGTCGATTTCCACTACGAAGTGTCACGGAGCCTGGCCTGCTGCGAGGGAGCGCTTCTGCTCGTGGACGCCTTCCAAGGCGTCGAGGCCCAGACGATGGCCAACGCCTACGCGGCCACCAGCCAGAATCTCACGATCGTGCCGGTCATCAATAAGGTCGATCTCGTCCATGCTCGGGTGGATGAGGTGCTCGCCGAGATGGAGCAGAGCCTGGCTATCGACTCAGCCGAGGTGCTCAAGGTCAGCGCCAAAACCGGCCTCGGAGTCGATGACCTCCTCGCTGCGATCATCGAGCGGATTCCAATCCCACAGGGCGATCCCGACGCGGTGCTGAGGGCGATGATCTTCGACAGCCACTACGACAGCTACCGTGGCGCGATCACGTATGTGCGGCTGGTAGACGGCACGGTTCGCAAGGGGCAGAAAATTCGCTTCCTGCGCATGGGAACAACGTTCGAAGTGCTCGAACTCGGGCAGTTCGTGCCCCACCGACGGCCCTGCGAAGAGCTCGTCGCAGGGCAGGTCGGCTATCTCGTCTGCAACATCAAGGACGTCAAGGAAGTCCACGTTGGTGATACGGTGACGATCCCGGGTGACGCGGCGGCGCCGGCCCTGGCCGGCTACAAGCCGCCGCAGCGAATGGTGTACTGCGGTCTCTACCCGAGCGACGGCGAGAACTTCGAGGAACTGCGGGACGCGCTCGAGAAGCTCGCGATCAACGACCCCTCGTTCGAATACGCTCCGGAGAGCAGCGAGGCCCTCGGATTCGGATTCCGATGTGGTTTCCTCGGGCTTCTTCACATGGAGATCATCCAGCAGCGACTCGAGCAGGAGGCTGATCTCGACCTTGTGCAGACGGCCCCCAACGTCACCTACCAGATCCTGAAATCTGACGGCACGACGATCAACATCACCAATCCGCAGGACGTCCCCGACTCCGGCCAGATTGAGGAGTTCCGGCAGCCGATCGTGCGGACCAACTTCCTCGTGCCCGTCGAGCACATCGGCCCGGTGATGCAGCTCTGCACCGACCGGCGAGGCACGTTCCTAAAGACCGAATACCTCTCCCCTACCCGCGCGATGCTCACCTATGACTTGCCGCTGGGCGACGTGATCTACGACCTCCACGACAAGCTCAAGAGTGTGACCCGCGGCTATGGCACGATGGATTACGAGCTGGTCGGGTATTTTCAGGCCGATCTCGTGCGGCTCGATATCCTGGTGGCGAGCAAGTCGGTCGATGCCCTGTCGATCATCTGTGATCGGCGAGATGCTGACCGTCGCGGTCGGTCCATCGTCAAGAAGCTGCGGACCGAGATCGACCGGCACATGTTCGAGATCGCCATCCAGGCAGCGATCGGCACCAAGATCATCGCCCGTGAGACGATTTCGGCCATGCGGAAGAACGTGACGGCCAAGTGCTACGGCGGCGACATCTCGCGCAAGAAAAAACTCTGGGCCAAGCAGAAGGAAGGCAAGAAGCGGATGAAGAGCGTCGGCAGCGTCGACATCCCGCAAAAGGCTTTTCTTGCGGTCCTCGATACGGGCGTCGATCGGCAGTAAACGCACCACCCCGCGACGACTACCCGCAGGTAAGCCCGCTCTCGGACACACCAGGGTGGAACCCACGAGGGGTTGCCCGAGCCACGCCACGGACTACCGCCGCGGGATCAGCCCAAGGTCGAGCCCGAAGACAAACAGCATGAGCGACAGGATGAGGCCAAGCCCGAGGTAGGAAAGCGCTGCGACCACCGTTTCGCTCGGTGGCTTTCGGAAGACCATTTCGTACAGCAGAAACACCATGTGACCGCCGTCGAGGACGGGGATCGGCAGGAAGTTGACGACGGCCAGGTTCGCCGAGAGCATCGTCAAGAACAGCAAGAGCCGGCCAAACCCCTCCTCGGCCGACTTGCCCGCCTGCTTCGCGATCTCGATCGGGCCGCCAAGAAGCCGCGGGCTGATTTCATTGCTCGTGAGTTTTCCCAGGAAGCTGTAGACAAGCAGGAGGTCTTCGCCCGTCTTCCGGAGGCCGCGGCGGAAGGCCTCGCCGAGTGAGCCCGCCTTCACAACGCGGTAGACCGGCTCGAAGACGAGCCCTCGGTCCGTGACGAACAAGTCTTCGGCTTCCACAGGGGCGATGTCGATCTGACGCGACCCGTCGTGTTCGGTCACTACATCGAGACGGAGCTTGGTCCCCTTCGGCACGTCCTGGAGCACGGCCATCACCGCCGGCCAGTTCGGTTCCGCATTCGTGAGGGGCACCCCATCTCCTGGCTTTTCGCCTCCAGGTGGAAGAAACGTCGCACGTGCGAGCCGGTCGCCGGGCTTGATGCCCAAGCCGGCAGCAGGGCTGCCAGCGGCAACGTCAGCCACCGTGGGCAGCACGGTGATGGCCACGCCGATGGAGGGAATTGACACCGGGCAGCCGATGCCGGTCGTCTCATCATCTCGCCAGTTCACTTCGCGCGGCACAACGCTTACGTCGCGGTCGGCCTTCCCCTCATGGGCAATGGTGAGCACGACCGACTCACCGGCACGCGGTGCAAGCCGAGCGTCGAGCGTGAGCGGATCTGCTGTGGGCTCGCCATCGACAAGGCGAATCTCGTCGTCGGTCGTGATGCCGGCATCGGCGGCGGGAGAATCCTCCTGGACTGCCGCAATGACTCCGGCGACAAGCCCAAGCCCTATCCCTCGCCGTCGCTGCGGCGGCACGACGATCTCGAGACGCTCAGGTTTCTTCGATTCCTTGCCTCGCCGCTCCACCCCGAGCGTGACAGACTCGCTCGCCTTGCGCGAAAGTGCCGCGAGCAGTTCGGCGTAGGTGTCGATCGTGACGCCGTCGATCGAGTGAACCGTGTCTCCTGACTCAAAGGGTGGCTCCGCTTGGCCCGCTGCACCCGGCAGACCTTTCCCGAAGTCAGCCGGGAGAGTCAGTGAAAAGGGGCTCGTGACGCCAATCGTCGGCGCACCCAAGTCGGTGTCGGGGCGAAGGGTGACCGTCCGTGTTTCAACAGCTGGCGGGCGGCGGATCGTGAAATCGATGCCCTTGGTCGCGTTGCCGACGGTCACTCCGTGCCGGAGGTCGTTGAAGATCGGATTGTCCCGGTCACCGATTTTCACTATCTCGTCGCCCGTCCGCAGGCCAGCCCGCCAGGCCGCTCCCCCGGTGCGCACGCTCGAGATCGTGCAGGTCATCTCGCGAACGCCCAGGCCAAAGGCGAGTGACGCCATCAGGAACGCAAAAATCACGTTCATAATCACGCCCGCCGAGATGATCGCCATGCGCTTCGGCACGCTCTGGGCGGGATAACTCCGCGGATCCCATGCGGGATGCGGGCCGCCGGTCGGCTCTGGCGGCAAGTCGCCAGACGATATCGCGTTTCCAGGCCCTGCGGCCCGGGCTCGCTCGGCTTCGGTGGCGGCCGCGGCCGGGTTGTCATCCTGGCCGAGCATTTTCACGTAGCCGCCCAGCGGCAGCGCGCCGATGCCGTACTCCGTCTCGCCCCACTTGAAGGAGAGGAGCTTGAGTCCCCCCACATCAAAGCCGAGGAAAAACTTCTCGCACTTCACGCCGCAAGCCTTGGCCACAAGAAAGTGCCCAAGCTCGTGGACGAAGATCACAAATCCCAGGCCGCCGGCCACCTGAAGAATCACGAGCCAACTCGATGGTTGGAGAATCCACCACGTCGTCGCTGCAAGCAGCCCACAACCTGTCATACACACGCCCACTTTCCAACCTCCTGCCTGGCCCAGGCGTCGAGACGGCGGACGTCATCGAGCGTAGGAGCCTCGTGATAAGAATGTTCATCCAAGAGCCGCTCACAGATCTCCGCAATGTCGGTAAACCGTAGCTCACCGGCCAAAAACCCGCGTACCGCCTCTTCATTCGCCGCGTTGAGCACAGCACCGGCGGTGCCACCGCGGGCCGCCGCCTCGAGGCCGAGACGCACCGCGGGAAACCGCTCGAAGTCGGGAGGCTCGAAGTCGAGTCGCATCGTCTCGGTGAAATCGAGCCGCCTCGCTGGACATGGGCACCGCTCCGGATAGAGCAGCGCATACTGAATCGGCAGCCGCATGTCGGGTGGACTTAACTGCGCGATCACGGCGCCGTCAATGAATTCCACCAGCGAGTGAACGATCGACTGCGGATGGACGACGACAGCGAGCTTGTCGGCCGGGAGGCCGAAGAGCCACCGGGCCTCGATGAGCTCGAGCGCCTTGTTCATCATCGTGGCGGAGTCAATCGTGATCTTCTGGCCCATCGACCAGGTGGGATGGCGGAGCGCATCGGCCGGCGTGACGGCCGCGAGCAACTCGCGTGGTGTCGTGCGAAACGGGCCGCCGCTGGCGGTGAGCACGATCCGGCGGACTTCCTCTGGCCGGCCGCACTGGATCGCCTGATGGATGGCCGAGTGTTCGCTGTCGACCGGGATGATCTGAGCACCCGTCTCGGCGGCCCGCCGCATGACGAGCGGCCCGGCCATCACGAGCGTCTCCTTGTTGGCAAGCGCTACCGTCTTGCCGGCTCCGATGGCTGCCCACGTACTCCGAAGTCCGGCGGCTCCTACGATCGCGGACACCACGCGATCAATCGCAGGGTCGGCGACGAGGTCGTCGAGGGCCTCAGGCCCCGTCGCCAGCCGAGTGCCTTCCGGCAGACTCCCAGGCCCGATCTCATTGGCCGCGAGAGGATCAGTGACCACGACCCAGCGCGGCCGCAGCCGCCAGGCCTGCTCGAGCAGGGCCGCGATGCGCGAGTGGGCCGCGAGCAGATAGGGCACGAGCCGGCCCCCCGATGAGGCAATGACATCGAGGGTGTTCGTGCCGATGCTGCCAGTCGAGCCGAGGACGGCGACCCGCAGAACGTCGCCACGCCCCCCTGAACCACCATCCGGACGGTGCAGACCATGCCCGTCGGTCGGCTCGCGTGGGGAAACGGGCATAAGGGAGGCAGGCCGAGGGCTGACGAAACCGCAATAGTTTAGTCGAACGGAAGGGGGAACTTCCAATGCGGATAACGGACTGCCAGCTGCCCCCCATCGGATCATGCCTACCACAAGCACCCCGTTTGTCTGCGGAATAGGCTCGGCATACGATTGGTTTCTTGTCGGGTGCTAGCCCCTCGCTTGGACCCTGATCAAGTTTCTCTCAGGACGACAGGCATGACCAAGAAGCGGGAGCCGTCGCGGCGGCCGAACGATCGGAAGCCTTCCCTGGGTGGCAACCTCGTCTGGTCGCTCTTGGCCGTTGGCGTTGCCGGCTTGTTCGCCATCAGTCTCGTTGGCACCACGCCAGAGCTGAGAATCTCGTACAGCGACCTCCAGAAGCTCGTCCGCGCGACGTCGGCAACGGGTCAGGATCGCTTCCTGACGGTCACTCCCGGGGACGATCCTTCGCGGGCGGCTCCGTTCGGCGACCTCCGTGATGTAGTGATTGGGGCCTTTGAAGTCTCGGGGAGGTTGCGCGAGCTTGCGGTCGAACGCGACCCAACCGACGACACCATCGGCACTGAGACACCTCCGCCTGCTGGCGGCGTCGATCGCCGGTTTCGCACGGCAAAACTTCCGAGTGAGACATCGGAGTCGGAGCTGAAGCGGCTACTCAACGAAAACAACGTGCCCTTCCGCTACGAAGACCCGCCGAGCCCGTGGCGAAGCTGGATGCCGATGCTCGTGCTGACCGGCCTCTTTGGCGTCTTCTTCTACCTGATGCTTCGCCGGCTGGGCGGCGCCGGCAGCCCAATGGCCTTCGGCCGTAGCCGCGGCAAGATGTATGCCCAAGAGGATCTTGGCATCACCTTCGACGATGTTGCCGGGATCGACGAGGCTGTCGAGGAATTGCGGGAGGTCGTCGAGTTCCTGCGAAGCCCGGAGAAGTATCAGGTTCTCGGCGGCCACATTCCCAAGGGAGTTCTGCTTGTCGGCCCTCCGGGAACCGGGAAGACGCTTCTCGCCAAGGCGATCGCCGGTGAGGCGGGCGTTCCCTTCTTCGGCCTTTCGGGAAGTGACTTTGTCGAAATGTTCGTGGGCGTGGGCGCCGCGCGGGTGCGGGACATGTTCCAGCAGGCGACGGCCAAGGCGCCCTGCATCATCTTCATCGACGAGCTCGACGCGCTCGGCAAGACACGAGGCTCGAGCATGGTCGGTGGCAATGACGAACGCGAGCAGACACTCAACGCCCTGCTTGTCGAGATGGACGGCTTCGGCAGCAACTCGGGCGTGATCGTGCTCGCGGCCACGAACCGCCCCGAGACGCTCGATCCGGCACTCCTGCGGCCCGGCCGGTTCGACCGGCACGTCCTCGTCGACCGTCCCGATGTTCGTGGCCGGGAGGCAATCCTCCGGGTGCATGTGGCCAACGTCAAACTCAACCCGGCCGTCGAGCTCGGGCAGATTGCCCGTATTACGTCCGGCTTCGTCGGCGCGGATCTTGCCAGCCTCGTCAACGAGGCGGCCCTGCTGGCGGCCCGCAACAACAAGTCGTCCGTGGGCATGGAGGACTTCAACGAGGGCGTCGAGCGGGTGACGGCGGGGCTCGAGAAAAAGAAACGGGTGATCCACGAAGACGAAAAGAAGCGCGTGGCTTACCACGAATCGGCCCATGCGCTCGTGGCCTTCTCGCTGCCCAACACCGATCCCGTCCACAAGGTGTCGATCATTCCTCGCGGACTGGCGGCGCTCGGCTACACGATGCAGCGGCCCGAGGACGATCGCTACTTGCTCACGCAGAGCGAGCTTGAAAGCCGCATCCAGGTGCTCCTCGCGGGCACGATCGCCGAGGAGCTGGTCTATGCGGACATCTCCACCGGGGCTCAGAACGACCTCGAACGGGCAAGCGATCTCGCTCGGGCCATGGTGATGGACTACGGCATGAGTAGGCTCGGCCGCGTGAACTACCGGGAGAGTACGAGGTCTCCGTTCCTCGCCTCAGGCGGTGCCGACCTCCCGGCCGCCCGCAGCCACAGCGAGGAGACCGCCCGCGAGATCGACCAAGAGGTGCGGCGGATCATCGACGCCGCGATTGAGAGCGTGCGTGGGATCCTCGCGGCTCGCCGAGGTGCCCTCGAGGCGGTCGCTCGACGGCTGATCGAGTGCGAGGTCATCGACGGGTCGGAGTTGCGCGGGCTGGTCGAGGGGTCCACAGCCGCGCCCCAGATCGTGCCTGGCACCGCAACCGAGCGGCGGCCTCCACGTCCCATCGCCAACGACGATCACGATGCGGCGGGCGCCGCCGAAGCGTAAGGGCCACGGAGAATGACCCGCGCCGTCACAATCCGCACGCCCAGCCATCCCGCTCTCGTTTTGCCACTGACAAGCCGATGCTCCCCGTAGACAAGGCTCGGCCTGCCCTGGCGGCAAGCCTGGTGATTCCGACCCTTCCCCGACTGCGCATCCCGGCAGACTGCACCATGTGGAAGAGCTTCTTTCTGGCCTCGGGCATCTTTGCCTGCGTGGTCGGTGTCGAGATGCTGCTCATCGACTCGGCCGTCGTCGTGGGCATGAGCGGAGGTGAGTCGGTCTTTCGAGCTCCCGATTGGATGCCGTGGACACTCCTCTCGGTGGGCGCGGCGACGATCCTGCACTTCTGCCACCTCCCTGCCACGACGGGCCAGACGTCGGAGTAGGCTGGACACTCGGCCGCCAGGGATGTCTCGTTGGTCCACGTCCACGGCTGCGGTTGAAAGCGGGCAGGCTCGAGGACTTGGCTCCCATGACCGCGACTCTCACGACGTCGACCAAACCCCATCGCGACGTCGTGCTCTACGACGGAAAGTGCCGGTTCTGCCGTAGTCAGATCGCGATCCTCAGGCGGCTCGATGTCACTGGTCGTCTCGAGCTTGTCTCGCTCCACGACCCGCGGGTGGCGCAAGACTTCCCTGAGATTCCACTGGAAGACCTCATGCAGGAAATGATCGTGGTCGACCGGAGCGGGCAGGTCTATCGAGGCGTCCGATCGCTCCGACTGCTCTCGCGGCGGCTCCCGCTCCTCTGGCCGCTGGCGATCCCCTTGCACCTGCCAGGCAGCCTACCGATGTGGAGTTGGCTCTACCGCCTCATCGCCCGCAATCGCTACCGGATCGCTGGAACGTGTGACGACGGCACCTGCCGCCCCCACTGAATCGCGGCCGACCAATCACTCGGCTGTGCCGGCGGCAGCCTCACCGTCAAGCTCCTTGAGCAGACGGGTCATTGTGTTGGCGTGAACACCGAGCAGCTTGGCGGCGTTCGCCTTGTGGCCGCGGGTAACCTCGAGCGCCTCGCGGATGGCACGCTCCCGAAGCTTCGCAAGGTCGAGGCAGGGCAGCCGCCCTGACCCAGCCGCACGTGATGAACCCAGCACAGGAACCGCCGGCTCTGTCTGAAGCACGTACGCCTGTTCGATCGCATGCTCGAGCTGACGCACATTGCCAGGCCATTCGAACGAGCAAAATGCGGCGAGCTGCTCGGCAGAGGGAACCCAGACCGACTGGTGGTAGCGGTCGGCAAACTTCTGCGAGAAAAATTCCAAGAACGACGGGATATCTTCGGGCCGCTCGCGAAGCGGAGGCACCCGCAACTCGATCATGTTGAGCCGGTAGTAAAGATCCTCGCGGAACGTGCCCTTCTCAACGTCCTTCTCGAGATCGCGATTCGTAGCAGCCACGATTTGGACATCGATCGGCACCGGTTCGCTCGCGCCCACGGGGAGCACTTCGCGTTGCTGAAGCACACGGAGCAGCTTCGGCTGGAGTTCCGCGGGCATCTCGCCAATCTCGTCGAGAAAGACCAAGCCTCCCTCGGCCGCCCGGAAGATACCAAGCGCCTTCCCGGCCGCACCGGTAAAGGCACCCTTCTCGTGACCGAACAGCTGGCTCTCGGCCAGCGATGGCGTGAGCGCCGCGCAGTTGACTGGCACAAAGGCCTTGTTCCGACGCGGCCCGCTGCGGTGGAGCAGCCTTGCCCAGAGCTCCTTGCCGGTGCCGGTTTCGCCGCAGACGAGCACCGTACATTCCACTTCAGCGGCACGCTGGATCGACTTGGCGATCCGCCGCATGGCAGGATTCGAGCCAAGCACCCAGTTCGTGTCGATCTCGCCTGAGGCGCCGCGCGGGGCCGCGGTCAAATCCGCAACGATGGCGGGGTCGAGCGAACCGCCACGCGGATTACGACCGGCGCAATCAGCCGCACGGAAGCTCATGGGCCGGATCGACATGGAGCGCAACCTCGTAATTCTGAGCCCCCCGATCCCCATCGAAATGGGGGCCGGTGGCTGTTGCCCTGACATGTGTCAGTATCGTTCGATTCTCTAACCGATGCAACAGAGGCGCACGAACCAAAACCGATTTTTCACACCCCCAGAAAAACGCCTTTTTTGGAAAAAATGGCGTCAGGGGCCCGGTTTTGCTTCCAGAAACACAAGGTGCTGCCAGGGCAGACGGTCGAATTCCCGAGCCACCCGGAACCCAGCCGGCTCGAGTTCAGCCCTGATCTGTGCCTTGGACATTTTGTGAAGTGGCTTGATTGGCACGGCTGGATCCTCGCCGCGAAACTCGGCCAAGACGACCTGCCCCCCTTTCGCGAGGCTTTCCCGCATGCGGGCAAGCATCTGCTCCGGATGGGAGAACTCGTGATAGACGTCCACGCACAAGACGACATCAACCTCGCCCTTCGGCAGCCGGGGATCGACAAAGGTTCCGAGGATCGGCCTGATGTTCGTGAGCCCCTCCTCCGCCGCCAGGCGAGCGAGCATGCGGAGCATCTCCGGCTGGATATCCACGGCATACACCACGCCGTCGGGCCCAACGCGGCGGGCAAGCTCGAGCGTGTAAAAGCCGTTGCCACATCCCAGGTCACAGATCCTCTGACCCTTTTTGATCTCGAGCGCCTCGAGGAGAAGCCGGCAATCTTCCTCCCGCTGGCGACTCTCGCGCACGAGCCAGGGGGCTCCCGTGTAGTGCATGGTCTGGGCGATCTCGCGGCCCATGTGATGCGTTGCGGCTGGCGGAATCACGGCCGCAGTATCGACATCCATGTCGATGGCCAAGGGCGAGGGCCGCGACTTCGACGGTGGGGCAGGCGCGGCGCCGGCCGAGTCCTGGGCTCGCGCGGTGGTCGTGCCGATCCAAGACCACGCGATGAAGACTGCCGCGAGCAGCAAGCGCGAGAATTTCATGCCGGCAGTATAAGCCGTGTCACGCCGCGGCGGCGGAATCGATGGCGGCTTGGCCTCCGGCATCACAAAAGCTCGCGATCGTGATGCCATTGGCCCAGGCAAAGTCGGCAAGGCGCGGACGGTCCACGAGGATTGTTCGCCCGGCTTCAATGGCCAGCACTCGCGCCCCGGCGGCATGGATCGATTCGAGCGTGCCGATGCCGATCGTCGGCATGTCGAATCGGAGATCCTGCTGAGGCTTTGCCACCTTCACGACCGTCATTCCGCCAGCCGGGCAGAGCTGACCGGCCCTGCGGATGCATTCGTCGGTGCCCTCGATCGCCTCGAGCGCGAACGGCGCCTGGTTTTTCACCACGACGGTCTGCCCAATGTCGAGCCGGCCAAGCTCCTTGGCAAGCTTCCAGCCAAACGCGACATCGGCGAGCTGCTTTCGCGAGAGCGGGCGGCCGGCAAGGAGCCCTTCTCCAGCCAGAAGCTCGGGAGCAAACTCGGTGGCCGGGCAAATGGCGATTCCTCGAACATCAAAGGCATCTGCGATCGCCCCCAGGAGCGAATCATCGCGATTGTCGCGGCGGCCGCTCACGATATGCGGCCAAAACGTCGTGAGCCCGGTCCAATCCGGGAGATGACGCAGCCAGGCGGCTCTCGCAAAGAGCTTCGCCTTATGGATCTTGCCGGCCATCGTGACCCGGCGAACGCCATGCCGCCTGAAGAACTCGATCGCATGCCCGAGCTTCGCCACGCCCACTTCCCCGGCGACATCGGAAAGCGGTGCGAGGGCCGCATCGGCGTGATCGCGGATCGCGAGGATCGCTGTTCGGCCGCCCCGCCGTCGGATCGCCTCAGCAACGAGAACCGGAAATCGTCCCCAGCCGGCGATGAGGCCGATCATTTCACCGTCAAGGGACGGCGCGTCGGAGAGCGGATGGCAAACGTCCATAGATGCGAAGCGTCACGCGGCATCGGGAAGCGTGGCGGGCCCGGCCGATGCCCGCTCGAGCGCCTGGATCCGGAAGCCGAGCTCCTTGAGCTCCTTCCGCATCTCGGGCAGCTTCGAGATCGTTGCCAGCTGGAGCTTGCGATCGCGGACGTCGATAGCTGGCTCGCCGAGGACTGTTCTCCCTGGCTCGATGTCACACGAGACCCCCGAGCGAGCCCCGAGCACAGCCTTGTCTCCGATGTGAACATGGTCGCGAACCCCCACCTGGCCGGCCATCACAACCCAATCGCCCGTGGTCGTACTCCCCGCGACACCCACCTGCGAGCAGATCATGTTGTGCCGTCCGAGGCGGCAGTTGTGGGCAATCATCACCAGGTTGTCGAGCTTGGTGCCATCGCCAATGCGTGTCGGACCGTAGGTGCCGCGGTCGATGGTGGTGGCGGCCCCCACCTCGACATCATCGCCAAGCTCGACCTGACCAAGCTGAGCGGAAAGGACGTAGCGATCGTCGGCCACCTTGTAGCCGAAGCCGTTGGCACCGAGCACGGCGCACGCGTGGATGATGCACCTCGCGCCCACGATCGTGTTCTCGTAGAGCACCGCGTTTGGAAAAATCGTGGTGCCCGCGCCGATACGGCAGCCGGCCATGAGCCTGGCGCCCGAGTGGATCGTGACGCCGGGACCGATCTCGCAATCAGGGCCCACCGTGGCAAAGGGGTGGATCTCAGTATCGGCGGACACGCGGGCTGCGGGATCGACCGAGGCCTGCGGGCTCACCCCCCGAGGTGGGGCGACACGGGGGGGTCTGAAACACGCAATGACCGCAGCGAAGGCAGCATGGACATCAGCCACCTCGATCGAAGGTCGGTCGAGCGACCCGGAACCTGTGGGCACGATCGCCGCAGCAGCGGCTGATTTGGCCAGCGAGTGCAGCTTGTCGCGGGAATCGACGAGCGTCACGTCGGCCGCCGAGGCTGTATCGAGCGTGGCCGCCGAGGCGATCGGCAGACAAGCCTCGCCCCGCACGATCGTGCCGCCGACGAGCCTCGCGATTTCCCCGAGCGTCATCGCCATCAGCGTACCTCCCTGGGGTTCCGCCGGAAGGCCCGGCGGGACGGGGAGACTAGGAAAGAAATGGCCTGAACGCAAGCGTGAAAACCGTCCGGAAACAGCAGCGTCAGGGCTGGGCGGGCTCGTGCTTCACCCCCCAGGCAGCTTCGAGCACCTGGTACACCCGCGGGTCGTAGGTTCGCAATTCTTCCCGCGCGAACGGAAAGAAATCGTTCCTCGAGAAGTAGGCCTCGGTCGCCTCGGCGAAGTATTCCTTCTCGTCGGTCATCGCATAGGCACGGCCGAACGACGCCGGCCGGTCGCCGCCGTGACGCCGTTCGACCCGCTCGTAAAGCCCCGCGGCCTTGGCCCGCTCGTAAGCGCCCTTGATCTCGGGATCATCGGAGCCGAGGACTCGGAAGTGGTAGGCGTGAGCCAGCTCGTGAAGGACGAAGTTGGGCATGCGATCACATTCCTCCGGAAAGGTCCGGATATCGGTGAACTCGATGGCGCGGGCCATGGCCGGATCGCGACCGTTGTTGCGAAGCCAGTCGGCATCCGGATGAAACTCAGCCCTCGGCGGCACGCCCGGGTACTCGGCTGAAAACCAGAGCGGTGTTTTCTTGAGCTCAGCGACCGCAGCCGGCGGCACAACGCGGATGATCTCGGCAAGCTGCTTCTCGAGCAGGGTGATGGCCTCGGCCGTCGCATCGGGCTCGTCGGCGAGCAGGGTCTTGCTCACATGGAGCGTCCAGCCGAGGACGTCGCGCGTGTCGTGGGTTTTGCCCGGAACCACTGACGACGACTCTGCCATCGCGAACGAAGCCGCACAAACGACGAGCACGAGCGACACGAGCGAACCCCAGCGAATGTGATTCATGGTTTCAAGAGAGCCTCGGAGACGGTTTCGTTCGACGCATGATCCGGCTGGAACTCCGGATCGCCACACTGCCACAGAATAAACGCTTGCACGTCGGCGATCTCCGCATGCCGCTGGGAGCGGGTCGAGCCGATGCCGTGCCCTGCCTCGTGGTCGATCCGTAGGAGCACCGGCCGACCGCTCGTGGTCGCAGCTTGAAAGCGGGCAGCAGCCTTGAACGACTGCCAGGGTTCGACCCGTGGGTCGTTGATGCCATGCGTGAAGAGCACCGCCGGATAAGGCGTGCCGTCGAAGACGTGGTGGAGCGTGCTCATCGCCAGGAGGCCGCGGAACTCGTCTGGGTCGGCACGGCTTCCAAACTCGGGCACGTTCGGTGGACCGTTGCGGGACATCTCGAACCGCATCATGTCGGTGCAGCCGACGGCGATGTTCGCAGCCACGAAGAGGTCGGGCCGCTCGGTGATCGCACGGCCAATGAGAATGCCGCCGGCACTTCCGCCACGTGCGGCAAGATGGGCTGACGATGTGTAGCCTTCCCGCACCAGATACTCCGCACACGCCAGAAAATCTTTCCACGTGTTGGGCTTGGTGACCTTGCGGCCAGCGTGATGCCAGGCCTTGCCGAAGGTGCCGCCACCGCGAACGTGGGCGACGGCCATGATGCCGCCTCGTTTGAGCCAGGCAAGGTTTGTCGTGGTGAACTGCATCGGCGTCGAGTGGCCATAGGCACCGTAGCCCGAGAGGATCGTGGGGTTCGATCCATCGCGGCGAAGATCTGCGCGGTGAATGATCGACAGCGGCACCCGGACGCCGTCGTGGCTTTCCACGAGAACTTCCGTGGCCATGAGGCCTTCGGGGGCATCAAACGGACCGACGGGCACGAGGCTCGTGTCGGTGAGCGTGGCTGTCGCAGGATTGAATGCGTGCACTCGACCGGTGCGGATCCAAGACCCGCCCCGCACGAGGATTCCGGTCATGGTGGCGTCGGCCGCGGCGATCGAGGCCGAGGGCTCGTCGGCGGGCATCGCAATCGTTGTGGCGTCCTGCGGCCGGTCGTAGGGCACTCGCAGAATTCCGCGGCTTGGCCCATGGGTGACGCCCACATAGAGCGCGTCGGCCGCGGCAGCGACACCGCTCACCACCGACTCGCCCGCGGGTACGATCGTCTCGGCAGTCGCGAGGTCGGGATTCGAAAGCGTCGTGCGGATGACCCTGAACCGCGGAGCATCCTTCGCCGTGACGAGGTAGATGGTATCGCCGATCACCGCGAAATCGGTGACGAGGTCTTTCTTGGTGCAAACAGGCCGCCACGTGGCGGTGGGCTTTCCAAGATCGGCCCGGGGCATTGTCCAGAGCGAGATGTCGGCCTCGTCACCGTGCGTCACCTGCCCGATCACCCACGCAGATCCCGATGGCACGATCACTGCCGGAAAATCCATCGGCTCCATGGAGGGTGAACCAGCGGCCCCGTGGCCAAAGACGAACGTCGCGCGATCTGGCTCGCCGTTGGTCCCGAGCGTGCAGAGAAAGGCTTGCGTGAAGCGGTAGGTCGCGTCGGGCGGCGTGCCGGGCTCCAGGGCGCGGCGGCGGGAAAATGTGAACGAGCGGCTGTCGGGCAGCCAGGACGGATTGGCGTACACCGTCTCGAGCCGGTCGGCGGTGAACTCAAGGTCACGCCCCGTGGCCAGTTCGCGGACGCGAAGCGTCTCCTCTTCCGAGCCCGATGCCGCGACGCCGTAGAGGAGCCGGCTGCCGTCCGGCGAGACTCGGAAGAAGCCCACCGCAACGTGGCCACCCGCGGCAGGCCTGGGCAGCGTTGCCGGATCGACGATCACATGCTCGTGGCCAGCCGGATCGCGCATGAACACGATCGCCACGTTGGCATCGGGAGGCTGCTTGAAGCAGACAAGTCGGCCATCGGCGAGTCGCTCGATCGCACCCACCGCTGGCGATGCACGGGATGCTATCTGGTCAATCTGCGACCGCAGTTGATCACGGCCCGGGATCCCCGCCAGCACAGCCGCCGCATGATCCGCCTGGCACCGAACCCACGCCTGCACGGAGGGATCGGCCATGTCTTCGAGGTGACGGTAGGGGTCAACGACCTCGATCCCGTGGTGGGTCTCGACGACGGCCTGAGGGATCGCAACGGGTGGGGGCGGCATGTCCATCGGGTCTTGACTCAACACGGGGGGCTCGAGAGGAAGCGGCGTGATACGGCCCGAGGCTCATCGGCCGGAGTGGCGGGCACAAGAACCCGAGGATTGCCTGACCATATGGAATCATTCTTACAGAAATCGGGCCGCCGAGCCTCGTGTTTTGCGAGCGCCCGTGACAAGGTCCGATGGTGACTGACTTTTTCAGGAAGGTTCATCTGCCTGGCAGCCCGTGACGCTTCCGACGCTGGACACTGCGGCGCGACTTCGCGATTGGTTGCCGCGCCATGAAGGGAGGGCAGGGTCGCTGGACGTCTTATTCTCGGCCGCCGAGCCAGCGGAGGTATTCGCGGAGCCGATTCGCGGTGGCCGTGTCATTGGCCTCCGCCGCGCGGGCCAGGTGGCGACTGGCCGTCCGCCGGCTTTCCACGGCTCGAACAAAGAGGCCAAGATCGGCAGTGCAGCGGCGACACACCGGCTGAAGCGGCTGCACCGCCCGACAGACCGGGCAAATGATCGCTTCGTCGGCGGTTGACGCTGGTGGCATGGAAGCTGTGGCGGGATCGCGGGACTGTCGTGCCGTCGTCAGCCCGACGTGTAGAAGAGCAGATCTTCGAGCTCGGCCAACAGTCCGCTCAGCAGGGCATCACCATGCGAGTCCCGGGCCTCCTCGATCAAGCCCAGGAGCCGCTCGACATCCGCAGCATCCTCGGCGCCGAGCGAGGGCAAGGCGCGGCGTGCCTTATGAATAATCGCATCGCCCGATCGGTCGCCCACTCCCGGGGCACCTGGCGACAAAGATGCTGCCGATGGTCTATCGCCTTCCCCCTCCGTCGCTTCGCCAATCACAGCCGAAAAGCCAGCCAGGCCAGCCAGTCGGCTGGCTGGCTTTGTCGGATCGTGCTCCTTCATCCGTGACAGGGCATCGACGATCGCCAAGCGCTTCGAGAGGCCGGTGCGGCTCTCCAGGGCGGTCACCTCGAGCGTGCCATCGAGTGAGAGTTCGAACCGCACGAGGATATTGCCGTCGCATCCCTCCGAGGCGTTGACGCCTTCGAGAAAGAAGTCTCCGATCGCGCGGTTGTCTTCGAGATGCGGGCTCTCCCCCTGGTACACACGGATCTCGACCTTCTCTTGATCGAGGGTGTGCGTGGAGAAGGAGTCTTCATAACGGGCCGGGAGCGGGGCGTTCCGCCGCAGGATCGGCACGAAGACGAGATCGTCACCGTGCCGCCCCGAGGTCACGGCTGCCACGCCGAGCGTGTGCGTGGCCACGTCGATGAGCACCAGCCCGACCGACTGGCCCGCGATCATTCCAGCCTGTGTAGCTGCTCCGAGTGCCACGGCCAGGTCCGGATCGACGCTCCATTTCGGGTCACGGCGAAACTCTCCGCGGAGCCGGTCCTGCACGAGGGGTGTCCGCGTCGAGCCGCCGACGAGGATTAACTCGTCGATCTGGGAAAGCGCGAGCCCCGAGTCGCGGATCGTGATGTCCACGCAATCGATGGTGCGATCGACAAGCGGCAGAATGAGCCGCTCATACTCGTTCCTCGTCACCGTCACATCGAGGCTGATCTGCCGGCCACGAACCGTGCCGATGAACTCCTCCAGAATCCTCGCGCTGGCAGACGTGGAGAGCTCGCACTTTGCCCGCTCGCAGGCCGTGAGCAACCGCCAGCGAGTGGCCGTCTCATCCCAGAGGTCTAGGCCGTGCTCGGTGAGGAACTGCCCGGCGACATGCCGCGCGAGCAGCTCATCAAAATCATCGCCGCCGAGGCTCGTGTCGCCTTTGCTGGAGAGTACTTCGACCACGCCTTGCTCGATCCGCACGATCGACACGTCGAACGTGCCGCCGCCCAGGTCATACACCATGATCTGCCGCCGCTCGTCGGAGCCCGGGTGGTAGACGAGACTCGCCGCCGTGGGTTCGTTGATGATCCGTTCGACCGTGAGGCCTGCCAGGGCGCCGGCCTCACGCGTCGCCTGCCGCTGCTGCTCGTCGAAAAACGCCGGCACGGTGATCACGGCACGACTCACGCTACCGCCCAGGGCACGCTCGGCCCGCGCTTTGAGCGTTTGCAGGATGATCGCGCTGATCTCCTGCGGCGAATACGAGGTGCCCGCCATCGGCAGCATCACCGCCTGCCCCATGCGGCGTTTCACCGAGGCGATCGTGCGGTCCGGAAACGCGGCGAGTTGGTTGCGTGCCGACTGCCCCACGAGGAGGCGGCCATCCATGGCGATGCCGACCACCGACGGCACGATCGCCGTACCATCCTCCTCCAGCACGCGGACGCGGCCGTCGATGCACACGGCGACGACACTGTTGGTCGTTCCCAAGTCGATGCCGATCACGGGGGAATCGGTCGGCAGATCAGTCATGCGTATCATTTTTCGATTTCCCGAAAAATAGACCAGACACTGACCCTTGAACGATGACCCTGCAACTCACCGTGCCACCCGTACCTCGGCTGCCCGGATGACGGTGCCGTGGAGGAGGTATCCCGGCCGGAGCTGTTCGGCGACGTGCCCATCCGGCACCGCCGAATCCTCGACCACGTCGATGGCCCGCATCCGATCGGCATCGAATGGTTCGTGGAGGACATCGAGCCGCCGGATACCCACCTGTTCCATGAGTCGGCGGGTTCGCACAAGCAGGAGCTCAAGGCCTTGCCGCGCGTCGGCGAGCGCGAGCGCCGCTGCGCGGGCCACGTCCTCGGCGCGGCCGGCACGGGTTCGCGCCTGATCGAAGAGGTGTTGGAGCCGCCGCACGAACCGAGGTGCCAGCATGCGGATGAGCCATGGCGCCGCGCCGACACTACCCCGCCAATCCGCCGCGAGATCATGTTTCGCTGGCGTGCCGTGATCGCCCACAGCCTCGCCACCGAAGCCCGCCGCCAGGGCATCGATCTCGGCGGCCTGGGTACTGACCACGCCGGCGGCACGCTCCATACTGTCTTCGATCTCGGTCAATGCTTCCGCAAGCCTTCGTGCCTGTTCGCCGCCGCCCACTGCCGGTTGACGAGACAACGTGCGGAGGGTGGATTCCAGATGGTCGAAGCGACCTGCCACTCCTGCGAGATGCCGCTCGAGGCAGCGATCGAGCAGGCCATCGAGGTCGGAGGTGAGGTCTCTTGCGGCGCGGACCTGAAGCTTGATCTCGTGCCGAAGCGCCGTGAATGCAGCGACGATGTCGGTGGCGCCCAGCAGCGTTGATGCGTCGGCGAGGTCCGGTTCCAGGCCATCGTCACTCATGGCTGCCGGTCCTGCCTGTCGTGATTGCCCAGCGCGAGTAGCACCCGCACCGGAAGGCGTGGCGGACGTGTGGCCGCAGCCGCGACGATTCCCGCCAGAGCGGGCCGGTACTGCGGGCGCAGGAACGCTTGCCTGGCACGGTCCATGGGATCGCAGAACGATTCCATTGCCGCATGGAGCTCCCGAAACCGCTCGGGCTCGCGGTCGGGTGGGTGAAGGCGGACTGCCTCCAGGTAGGCGGCCCTGGCCTCCTCCGCAGTGGCGGTCGCCGCGATACCGAGGACCAGATGCGCAGCCCGTTCCGGATGAAGCGACAAAGCGGTGTGAGGGGTGCTGTGCATCGGGTCAGGTATCCGCCATCATGGCTTCGATCATTTCCATCGGCGTGATGCCGAGGCGATTGGCAAAGTCGGCCAACCGATCTGCAGAACCCGGAGTCTGCGGCCCGGAGAAGAGTTTCACCGCTTCGACAACGGCATCGGGGCCACCACGCTCCAGAATCAGTTGCAGAAAGCGCGGCAGGGTAGCCGGCGACATCCGAGCGACTTCTTCCGGGCTGGGAAGCTTGCGGTTTCGGCGACCTCCGCGGCGTTTGAACTGTTTGGCGTGTTCTTCCGCCGCGATCGTTGCCGTTACCTCGCGAACGATCTCGGAGAGCCGTTCCCGCATGGTCGGGTCGGGTTCGATTGTTGCCGCTTTCTCCACAAGGGCGAGCCGCTTTTGGTTGCGTCGCCCAAGCAGCTTTTCAGGGGCGGTGCGCTCGAGCCAGTCGAGAGTCGCCGCGGCCGCCCGCGGATGGGTATCGGCGGGCTTGCCGATCCAACGTGGCTCGCGAGTAGCCTTGACCGTGCCGAAAAAATCATGCTCCGCTATCCATTCGAATGCGGTCCAGAACGCTGGATCGTCTTCCGGCAGTCTCCCGCCGTCGCCCAGCAGGCTGCTGAGCTTCCATTTCGCAGCACCTTCGAGCCGTCGGCACAAGGCCGTGCCGATGAGCTTGGAGGAGGAGCGCGAGGCCGAGAAGGACAGCCCCCGTTGCTCGAGATCGTTCAAAAAACAAGCGGTGGCGATGAGCGGCTCGATGGGGCCGTCGATGCCGATATCGCTTGCGCCGCGGACCACCAGGAGCCAGGCCCGATCGATCTCAGGCTCCGCTACGTGGAACCGCTCGAGGGCATCGGCCAGCATGGCATCGGCGAGCAGTCCTTCCTGGCACCCGACACGGGCAGCCGCAACCGCCGTTTCGAAGCTCGCGTGATTTCCTTCACTCAGCAGGAGCGCCGATTCGAGGAACGGAATCCACTGCCGCGAAAGCGACTTTGGCCAGCATGTGAGTGCCGTCTCCAGGGCGATACGGAGGTCTGGGGTCGCACCGTTTTTCCGGGCGAGCCACGTGGCCCGCTCCAGCTCGAATCGCCAGGGCATCGCCTGCGCGTCGAGGCCTTCGAAGCGCTTGTCTGCCATGCCCCTGACGAGCGGCTCCGCCCGTACGAAATCACCGTGGTCGATGCAGTGACCGATCACGTCGAGCAGGTACTCACAGTGATCGGGAAAGATGGCGAGGCAGGCTTCTTTCGCCGCCAGGAGCGACGGTGATTCGTCTGCGTGAGGCGTGTCTCGCCCTGGTTCTGATTCGAGGAGGTCGATCAGGGCTTGATGGGCGAGCCGATTCCGAGGGTAGCGGTCGATGGCCTCGCGGAGAAGACGTTCGGCGCGGCCGATATCGTCGGACGAGATGAAGGCCGCGCCCCCAAACGTTTTCTCCTGGTCAAGGAAGCTGGCCGCCGCCTGCTCCAGCATCACACTGGCCATGGCCGCCCGTAGGGAGGCCGGGATATGGGAGAGCCGAGGCAGATCGCGGTCGATGTATTCCCGCGCGACCTGGACGCGTTCCCGTTCGGCATCGATGAAGGTTCCGAGATAGAGAAATCGCAGCCGATTCGATCGCGGATCGTCTGACGGGCCGGTGGTCTCAGCGCAGAGCGCGGAGAACGTCGGCACATCGGGCTGTTCAAAGGCCAGCTCCCGGCAGGCCGCGGTGAACATCGAGACGAAGTCGGGGTCGAGCGATCGGTATTGTTTCTCGAAGCGGATTACGAGCGCGGCCTGGGAGGCCGAGACGAGTTGCTTAGGGTCGTGGTGCCGAACCGTCATGATCTCGTTGGCGGTGGCCATCATCGAGGCTCGCCGCATGAGCTCGAGGACCGCGGAACGTGCCGTGAGATTCGACGCGGGGGCGGCCATCTTCAACCAGCCTTCCGTGAGGGCGGCGGCGATGCGACCGGGGCGACGGTCCGGGGCGATCCTTTTCCAGGCGTCGCTGGCGGCTGCGAGATCGCCATGTTGAAACGGGGCAAGACCGCGCAGAAGGAGCCGCCAATCGGAATACGGACTTTTTCGGCCGATTCCGGCGACCCGCTCGAGTGCCGTGGCCGAGTCGCCCTCCGCATGGAGATCGAGTGCTTCGCGGACCAGCTCCGCTTCCACGCGCATCGGCTCAGGCAAGTCGGCGCGAGTCTTGGCATCGAAGACGGCCAGATCCTCGGCCAGTTCATCCGGTTCAGCCACGGGGGCCTGGCTCAGCCACTTCGCCTCCGCCGGCGGAGAAGCCCGGTCAGCGACGATGTCGGGCCGTCGCGACTTCCGCCGTCTCTCGAACCTGGCTCGATCGCGTTCGTGTTTTTTCTGCTTGTGCGAGCCCATTGGCCCATTCCTCCGTGAGGCAGCAGCGTATCGGCCCAGCGTGGATTGGCCAAGGAACCTGCTCATCGGCGGCTCGGCCTCGGGGACCATCCCGTCGCCACGCATGTCGAGGAGGAACTTCGGGCATACCTCCGCTATGCATGGCCCAGACCGCGGCGCATCTGGTCGATCATGTCATTCCACCAGTCCCCGTCCGGCAGTGGGTGATCTTCGTACCGAAGCGACTGAGATGGTTCCTCGGTGAGCGGCCCGAGGCCGTCGCCGCCCTCACAAAGATCTTCATGCGCGAAGTGGAGCGGCTTGTGCGCGGGGCCGCAGACGACATGCTCGCATGGGAGCACTGCGGGTTTTCGATCGACACGAGCGTGCGGAATTCGCTCGACGACCGCGACGTACCGAGCTACACCAAAAGCCTGGAGCATCTCGTGCGATACTGGGCCCGGCCCACGGCCCACGGCTCACCGCCCACGGCTCACGGCTCACGGCTCACGGTCATCGGTCGCCGCGACAACGGCGCGGAGCGCATCCGCTACACCCTTCCGCGGCACAAACGTGGCCAGTGGATCGGGCCGGGGCGAAACAAGAAGGCGACGGCCCCCGACTCGCAAGGTGTTGTGAACCTCACGCCTCATGATTTTCACAAGACACGTGTGAGCCCGATCGTCTACGCTCAGGTGCCGGTTGGCCCGTAGCAAAACGTTGCGAGAGTGCCGTTGACCGCCCTAGCCTTTTGGCGCCGCTAGCCGATACTCAAGCCGTCTTGGCGAGGAATAAAGGGGGCAGCAAGCCGACGAAGCCACGGGAGAACGTCTTGAACCCGCACGCTATGTGGAGCACAATAGCTACGAGCATCCACATGGCCGGAGGTGACGAGTGAAGACCGTCCAGATGACGCTTGACGAAGAACTTGTCCAAATGGTTGACCGCGTTGCAAGGAAGCTTGGCCAGAGCCGGTCTGCGTTCACCCGCGACGCCCTCCGAGAGGCCTTATCCCGTTTGCGGGTACGTGACCAGGAGAACCGGCACCGCAGGGGGTACGAGCAGCACCCGGTGGCCGACGACGAATTCGCTGCATGGGAGTCCGAACAATCGTGGGGTAATTCGTGAACCGTGGCGAGATTCGCTGGTACAAGTTTCCGCACCCCGATAAAAAGCGACCGGTGCTCGTCCTCACTCGCGATTCGGTACTCGCATACCTTGGCGAGGTAACCGTCGCCCCCGTCACAAGCACCATCCGTGACATCCCCTCTGAAGTCGTCGTGTCGGTGCAAGATGGCATGCCGCGAGAGTGTGCCATCAACTGTGATCGCCTTCAGACGGTGTCTACGGCGAAAATCGGGGCGTTGATCACGACCCTCTCACCAGCCAAACTCGCCGCGGTCGCGCGAGCGATCCGCTTTGCAATCGATCTCTGAAGGTCGGCAGTGGTTGCCGAGCTATTGACGCCGCGAGGAAACCGCCGCCGCATCGCGAATGCGAGTTACGCTTCCTGTCCGTCAGCGACGGCTCGAGCCTGACCCCGAAGGAGGCGGCGAGGCGGGTCGTGACGAACTTCCGCCAGGGCCAGCCGGTACGGCCGCTTGCGGGCGGGTAGCCCCCATCGCCTCGTACGTGGCGGAATTGGCAACGAACTCCCGCTGCTGGTCTGCCGAAGGGAAGCGATACCGCAGGCCCGTGTGAACCGTCGTGAGCTCGGGTTGCCCGGGCATCGCCGGAAAGCTTGACGGGCTTCCCGGATGCATCCCGCGTCAGCGGCTCGGCCCCTCGCCGCCGTTCTCGACCGCCGTCAACAGATGGGCAGCAGCAGCCGGACAGCGACAGAGTTGAGGGCGGCGAGGCCGAGGTTCGTGGGCCAGCGACCGTCGCGACCACCACATGCCCACCACCCGGCGGCGTGACTTCACATCGTGTCTACAGCCAGTTATCGACCGTCTGCTCGAGCTTGGCCTCGCTGGCGAGCTCGCGGAGTTTGTCCATGGCCCTGCTTTGAATCTGTCGAATTCGCTCTTTGCAGACGCCCATCTGGGTGCCAAGTTCACGGAACGTGCGCGGGGTTTTGCCATCGAAGCCGAATCGGGCCACGACGATCTTGCGTTCCCGCGGCTCGAGCTCAGCGAGAAAGTCTGCGAAGACCTGCTTGAGCATCGCGATTTGCTCGGAGGAGCAATATTCCGTGCTCAACGGCTTCTCTGCCCGATCGCGAAGCGGCTCATCGTCGTTCACAAAACGCTTGCGGTGCTGCCGGCCCTTGTCGGAGAGGCGAAAGAAGTGCCGCTGAATGGCATACGTGGCATACGTGCTGAAGCGGTTCCCCAATGCAAAATTGAACTTCTCAACCGACCGCATGAGGGCGAGGTTGCCTTCACTCACCAACTCGTCGAGCGACCAGGTGGCATCGACGAATTTCTTGGCGATCGACACGACGAGTCGGAGGTTCGACGTAATGAGAATCGCCTTGACCGTCTCGGCCTCGGCGAGCAGTCCTTCGACTCGCTCGATCTGTTTGAGCGATGCCCGACGCTTATCGAGCCTGGCACGGAGCTTCGATGCCTTGAACTTGAGCCAGTTCATCCTCCGGAAATAGAACTGCTCTTCTTCCTTGTCCAGCAGTCGCGTCTTGTAGAGGCTGGCGATATACGGCGTGAGGCCAGCCCCGGAGGGGGTCGGGCCGTCAAAACGCTCGAGCGGCACAGCCGCCGACGCCGGCGGGACGCTGGCCCGCCGCTCGGAGTCGGCCTTCAGGAACTGCCGACAGGGGATGAACTCGATGGCAGCAGCGAAGAAGGTCTCGCGACGAGCCCGCATCTGGGCACGCTTCGCCGCTTTCTCAGCTTCATGGCCCGCAGTGGCGGCATTGTGAGGTTTTGCCGACGGGTGAAGACGGCTGGCAGCCGCCTTCCGAGGATTGGCAATGGCGATCATGCGGATTCTCACGAACGTGCGGGGAAGATCATGTCCGCAAGAAAAACCGCAGCGAGTCGCGGGCACTAACAGGGTCGACCGCAAAACCCTCAGCCGCAATATCGTGCGGCCTTTTCCCGTCGCTTATCGCATCCGTCGGCGAAGCCGGACCAGCGGAATGGCTGCCGCCCCCAGCGCCAGGAGGGCGTAGGTGGAGGGCTCCGGCACGGGCACGAGGTTGTCCTGCACCCAGGTGGCCGCGTCGCCGTGCGCGATCTCGAAGTCAGCCAACTCCGTCGGCGTGAGCAAGCTTGGATCGAGTGCACCGTACACAAAATAGATCGAATCGCTGGCCGAGTAGCCCGCCATCTCAAATTGGAGCGAGTAGAGGTAAAATCCCTGATCAGGAGCACCGCCGAGATTGTCGATCGATGTGTAGAGATGGTTGTGAACCACACCAACACTTGACGTGGTCTGAATGGTGTTACCGGCCACGACGCTATTGGTCGAGCCGTCAATGCCTACTGTCCACCCGCCCCCACCCGGCCTGGTGAGATCAAGACCGTAGCTCGACGCGATCGGAGCAAAGTCGACCGCCCCGACGCCATCCCAGAAGAAGAGATTTCGGGAGTCGACCCCAATCGTGATCGGCTGGAAGTTGAACGTGAGGTTTGTCGATGCGGCTAGCGCTGTGTAAACATTCGCCGGCGTCATCGAACCGCTATTGAGGAACGTCTGGCTGCCCGCCCGGAAGCCTGGCTCACCCGGAGCCTCGCTCTCGTAAGGCGCAGCGCCCGTTCCAACGACCTCACCCTCGAACACTCGCATTTGTTCCGCCGGAACGATGGCGGTGCCCAGGACGTCATCGAAGCCACCGATCACGAGCTGTGTCCCAGGACCGTTGCTCGTGACGAAGACGTCGTAGTGCTGTGCGAACCCCAGATTCGCACCACTTGCAAGCATCATCGTGACCGCTGCGGTCAGCACCATGCTGGCAGATCGTCGACGGAATGAACGCATGGCAATCATCTCCCTTTTTTGTGAATCAAACGGCCTAACCACGCCAGCAGCAATGCAACTCATTTGCATATACTAGCAGCCTCGACGGCCTTGTCAACACTCAGTTGCAAAAACCAAAAGAGGCAACGAGCACGCAGGAAACACCATGACTTCCAGAACGATCGTCACTTCGGCGTGGTGAAGTTGTCGTTCTTCTTCTGCGTGACGGCCCACTCCGCGAGCGTCGTCTCGGGCACGAGATCCACGTGCCAGTCGGCATACAGGATGTGCGTGCCGTCCGCATGCCGCCGCGTCGCGATATCACCCTCAATCCGGCCCATGACGAGTCGCCTGGCCAGGTTGAGGGTCGTGAACCAGGCATGGTTATGAACATGGTCGGAATCGATGGTGGCCGGCTTGTGGTCGGCCAGTTCAAAGCACACCACGGTCTTGGACGTCGCCTGGAGCCGGTTGCGATTGGTCACGGCGAGGGTTGCCGGCTCGCTCGTGAGATAGGCGTTCATGACGTAGCTCGAAAGCCTGGCCTCGAGCCGCTCCTGCGTTTTTTGATCGTCGGGGCAAATGCGGACAGCGTCGACGCTTTCCATGAACGGCGCGACCGTATAGATCCACGAATCATCCTCGTCGCCTGTGTGCGATGTCTCGGGAAAACGTCCGCGGTGGGTGTCGCAAAACATCCCCATGGCAAGGCCGACCTGCCTGAGATTGCTGGCACACTGCGTCCGGCGGGCGGCGGCGCGGACACTCTGCACTGCCGGAATGAGAAGCCCGATGAGCGTCGCGATGATCGCGATCACCACGAGCAACTCCACCATCGTGAAGCCACGATCGCCGGCACGGACAGCGGTTTTCATGACGGCTACGCAGGAGGGTTGTGGCACAGGTGCAATGATGTTGCTTTATACCCCCCGCTTGCGACAGCCGCAACTGAGGTGCGAATGGGCAAAGACGACGCCTTGTGGCCAGGGCAATCTCGTATGATTCCCTGCCTTCGAGGGGAGCTTCGGGATGACAGGCCGAGACGCCGAAATGGTGATGTGGCTGCACGGCCAGCAGGCCCGCCTGCTGGACAGGGCGATCGGCTGGGCAAAAATCAGCTCCTATAGCCTCGATCCGGCCGGCCTTGCCCGCACGGCGGATGCCATTGCCTTGGCCTTTGGCACATTCGCAGCGGTTCGCCGCACGCCGGTGTCGCCCCGGCGCCAGATCGACGATCGCGGCCGCGAGGTCATCCAGCCGCTGGGCGACGTCCTTTCGATCCGCCATGTGGCACCGCGGGAGCGGCTCAGCATCCTCCTCGCGATTCACTACGACACGGTCTACCCCCCAGAGGACCAGCCCCCACGGATCGAATCCGCTGATGAGGGCAAGAAACTTCGCGGCCCGGGTGTGACCGATGCGAAAGGAGGGCTCGTGGTCCTCCATGCGGCGCTCGAGGCCTTCATGCGATTCGGTGCCACCGACGAGCTTTCGTGGGAGGTGCTCCTCAATGCCGACGAAGAGCTGGGCTCGCCCAGCTCAGCACCACTGCTCGCGGATGCAGCCGGCCGCCATGACCTCGGGCTCGTCTTCGAGCCCACCCTCGACGAGGCTGGCACGCTCGCGGCAGCCCGCAAAGGCTCAGGCAACTTTTGTGTTGTGATCCGTGGACGGGCCGCCCACGCGGGCCGAGCCATCGCCGATGGCCGCAACGCCGTCGTGGCCGCGGCAAGGCTCGCCACCTGCCTGACTGCCCTCGGCGACCAAGGCCACGACGTGACGGTCAACGTGGCAGCCATTCACGGTGGCGACGCTCTCAACGTCGTGCCCGACCTCGCCGTGCTGCGGCTCAATGTGCGCGTGGCGACCAAGGCCGATGCTGCCTGGCTCACGACGAGGCTGGATGAGGCGGTTGCCGCCGTCGATCAGCGCGATGGCTTCTCGGCGACGCTTACGGGCGGCTTTCACGGCCCACCCAAGCCGCTCGACGCCCCAACCGAGCGGCTCCTCGACCACGTGGCCGCCTGCGGCCGCGACCTGAGCATCACGATCACGGCGAGGCCCACCGGCGGCGTGTGCGACGGCAACAAACTGGCGGCAGCCGGCCTGCCCACGCTCGACACGCTTGGCGTCCGCGGCGGAGGCATTCATAGCCCGGAGGAATATCTTGTCGTCGCTAGCCTCGCTGAACGGGCCGCTCTCACGGCAGTGCTGCTAGCCCGCCTGGCAGATGGCTCACTCGCGTGGCCGCGCCGCGGCTCGCCCACAGAAAACGCTCGAGACGACGGCCCTGGGACGTCCCCATCATGCTCGTAATCCGCCCGGCCACGCCTGCTGATCTCGACCAACTCCTCGAGCTCGCCGGCCTCACGTCGTTTGGCCTCACAACCCTGCCGCGCGATCCCGACTTCCTCCGCCGCCGCATCCGCGACTCCGAGCGGGGCTTCGATCGGATCGCCGATGCCGAACCTCGCGGGGAGTCCTATCTCCTGGTGATGGAAGAATCGCAGACCGGACGCGTCCTCGGCACGGCGGGCATCGTGTCGAAAGTGGGTGGCTTCGAGCCGTTCTATGCGTTTCGTATCGAGACGGAACACTCCGCATCGAAAACGCTTGGTGTCCACCGAGACATCACCACGCTTCACCTTGTTCGTGAGCATGACGGCCCTTCGGAGGTCGGCAGCATGTTCATCCACCCGGATGCCCGTGGCCGCGGCGCGGGGCGGGCCTTGTCGCTCGCGCGGTTCCTCTTCATCGCTGAGCACCCCAAGAGTTTTGATGAGACCGTCATCGCCGAAATGCGAGGCGTCATCGACGACCGCGGAAGAAGCGAATTTTGGGATGCCGTCGGGAAACATTTCTACGAGATCGATTTTCCCAAGGCCGACTCCCTGAGCATCCTCAACAAGCGTTTCATTGCCGACTTGATGCCACGTCACCCGATCTATCTGACGCTCCTCCCTCACCAGGCGCAGGCTGTGATCGGCCAGGTTCACCCAGATACCGCGCCGGCCTTGGCCATTCTCGAAGCAGAGGGTTTTTCCGCCACCGGGATGGTGGACATTTTCGACGCCGGACCGATCGTGAGCTGCCGGCGTGACGATCTTCGGCTCGTGCGCGAAAGCAGACGGGCCATGGTGGCTGCGATCACGGACGACGCGCTCACGTCGCCCGTGCACCTCATCGGCACGACGGCGACGGCGTTTCGGGCCTGCGCGACGCCGCTGAGGCACCTGCCCGACGGCGGTGTCGTCTTGCCTCGTGATGCCGCCGAGGCGCTCGGCGTGGCTGCGGGAGACACCATTCGCACCGGCATGCTCAGGCCCGGCAGAGGAGCGCGGCCATGACCGACGCATCACGATCAACGCAGCCTGCGGACCAATTCATCGGAGGCGTGTGGCGCCCTGGAGACGGCTCGGCCTTCACCTCGACAAGTCCCGCGACGGGCGACACCGTCTGGCAGGGCCATGCCGCCACGAGCCATACGATCGACCAAGCGGTCGCCGCGGCGAGGGCTGCGCAGAACGAGTGGGAGGCTCGAGACATCGCCGACCGTATCGCCATTCTTGAAGCCTGCCGACACGAACTCGAGGCATCTGGCGGCGATCTCGCAGCCGCCATCTCAGCCGAAACAGGAAAGCCGCGCTGGGAATCGAAGGCCGAGGTGGCGGCCATGATCTCAAAAATTCCGACCACGATCGACGCATGGCGAACACGACGGCGAGATGAGGTCAGCGATCGCGACGGCATCGTGACGGCCACACGCTACCGAGCCCACGGCGCGCTGGCCGTTCTCGGGCCCTTCAATTTTCCGGGCCACGTTCCTCACGGCCATATCGTCCCGGCGCTCCTCGCCGGAAACACCGTCGTCTTCAAGCCCAGCGAACGCACGCCGTTGTCGGCCCAGCGGACGATCGAGATCTGGAACCGTGCCGGCCTGCCAGCGGGCGTCTTGAATCTCGTGCAGGGGGGCAGCGAGACAGGCATCGCCCTCACACGTCATTCCGGCATCGACGGCATCCTCTTCACGGGAAGTTTTGAGGTCGGCGTCGCGCTGCGTCAATCGCTCGTAACCACGCCATCAAAAATTCTCGCACTCGAAATGGGGGGCAATAATCCGCTTGTCGTTCACGCTGTCGCCGACATCGATGCGGCCGTGACGCTCACGATCCTCTCGGCGTTTCTCTCGGCCGGGCAGCGGTGTACCTGTGCGCGGCGGCTGGTGGTGACGGACTGGCCAGGGAGCCGAGTGTTTTTGGAGCGACTCGCGGCGCGCACGCAAACCCTCCGCGTCGGAGCCCCAGACGATTCTCCAGAACCCTTCATGGGACCGGTGATCGACGAGCCCACGGCCCAGCGGCTTCTTGCCGTTCAGGAGACCCTCATCGCCCGCGGAGGTCTTTCGCTCGTGCCCATGGAACCACGCCTCGAGCGGATCACGCTGCTCTCGCCCGGCATCATCGACGTGACGAACGCTACCGACCGGGCCGACGCCGAGTGGTTCGGCCCACTGCTCCAGGTGATTCGTGTGCCCAACTTCGAAGCGGCGATCGCCGAGGCAAACCGAACCGAGTATGGCCTCGTCGCGGGCCTCCTCTGCGATGATGCCTCCTGCTACGAAGTCTTTCGCCGCCAGGTCCGCGCCGGACTTGTGAACTGGAACTGCCAAACCACCGGCGCGTCGAGCCGCCTCCCCTTTGGTGGAGTCGGACGAAGCGGCAACCACCGCCCCAGCGGCTCATTCGCGATCGATTCTTGCTCCTACCCCGTCGCGTCCCTCGAGCGGCCCGAGGTTGTCGGCCCAAGCGAGCTTCCTCCCGGGCTTGAACCATGATTCCACCGCCTTGCGATGCGGTTCCTGACGTGGCCGTCGAGGTCAACTTTGATGGCCTGGTGGGCCCGACGCATCACTATGCCGGCCTCGGTGTTGGAAACCTCGCGAGCCAGCGGCACCGCCATGAGCCGAGCAATCCACGAGCCGCTGCTCTCGAGGGGATCACGAAGATGCGGCTTCTCCATGACCTCGGAGTGCCACAGGGCGTGCTCCCACCGCAGGAGCGGCCGCTCATGTCGGCGCTTCGCGGGCTCGGCTTCACGGGCGACGACGCCACCGTTCTCGCGACCGCCAATCGTGAAGCCCCTGAGCTTCTCGCGGCATGTTCGAGCACGTCGAGCATGTGGGCGGCCAATGCGGCGACGGTTTCTCCCGCGAGGGACACGGCCGACGGCCGGCTTCATCTCACCCCAGCGAATCTCACGAGCCAGTTTCATCGCTCCCTCGAGGCACGCGCCACGACGGCGATCCTGCGTCAGGTTTTTGCCGACCCGAAGCGGTTCGTGGTTCATGATCCGCTGCCGGCCGCCGTTGGCCTCACCGATGAGGGAGCGGCCAATACCATACGGCTGGCTCCGGCACACGGTGGGCCCGGCATCGAGATTTTTGTCTACGGCCGCGACGGCGATGCACGGCCGTCCGGCAGACGATTTCCCGCACGGCAGTCACTCGCCGCTAGTCAGGCTGTGGCTCGACGGCATGGCCTCGAGCCTGGACGCTCGCTGTTCCTCCGGCAAGGCGACGCCGCAATCGACGCTGGCGTTTTTCATAATGACGTTGTCGCCATCAGCAACGAGAACGTGCTCCTCGTTCATGAGGAGGCGTTTGCCGATGGCACGGTGGCCCTCGCCGCCATTCGAGACGCCTACACCGCCGCGTGTGGCGACGAGCCTGTCGTGATCGAGGTTCCCGAAGCCGTGATTCCGCTGGCCGTTGCCGTGGAGACCTACCTCTTCAATAGCCAGCTCGTCACGCTGCCCCGGGGCGGCATGGCCATCATCTGCCCGGTCGAGTGCCGCGAGCACCCGGCCACGAGCCGTTGGCTCGACGAGCTTGTGGCTGGCGACAACCCGGTGACCGCCATCCACCCTGTCGCTGTGAGGCAGAGCATGAAAAATGGCGGGGGCCCTGCCTGCCTCCGCCTTCGTATCGTGCTCTCGCCTGACGACATGGCCGTGATGCACCCTGGCGTGCTCGCCACACCAGCCCTGCTCGATGCACTCGAGGCTTGGGTCAATCGCCATTACCGCGACCGGCTCGCACCGCACGATCTCGCCGACCCGGCGCTCCTTCACGAGTCGCGGGAGGCGATGGCGACGCTCATGGATCTTCTGAAATTCAATCCTGTGGAAGGGTGATGCCTGGACCAGCATGGGCTGAGAACCGGATGCATCTGGCTAAAGAGTTGCTTTGCTGGGTCTTGCAGGTCTTTCCGACGGCGCCCTAGATACCCTACGGACACGTCGCTCCAATAAAAACGCCTCTCCCTCCGCGTGAGCGGTCGCGTCTCAATTGGGAGGCGTCCGGCCGAGCGCATCGTTCCGCTGGGTGATCCCCGTGACAGAGTCGGCAGCTGCATCGCCTGCGACAGACCGTCGCGAACTGTTGCGCAAGCAAATTTATCAGGCAGCAGAGTTGCTCCCGGCCCAGGGACCGATCACCGCGTTCGCCTTTTTGAATCCGTTGCAGGCCCTGGAAAGCATCCCGTTCGACGAAGGGCTGGCCAAAGGCTACCGTCTGTTCGGCTGCCAGCCCTACCTCTCGGAAGAGCGGTATCGCAGTGAATTCGGCCGCGGACGAATCGAAGCAGTCGACATCATCGCCGAACTGAAGCAGGAGCTCGGTGCGCGGGGGGACGAGGTCATCGCGGGACTCTCCACTCGCTTCGAGTTGCGACAGGCGATGCTCCTGTACCCGTTGCGGTTCGGGCCGACGGAGGAGTTGCAGTGGTTCATCGCTGAAACGGATGCGCTCCGGCACATCCGCGATGAAGCACCGACTGCGATTCGCAAGCTGTTCCTGGATGAGACCCAGCACTGGGCGATGCGCGATCTCCGGAACGGACATCATCGCGTCGATGATCCGGCCCACAGTGCGCAGCAGGCACTGCTTCAGAATTTGTTTGGTGATTTGCCGTCCCGCTTCGGTGCCGCTCAGATTGAAGCGTGGAATGCTCGCACCTGGGAAGCGTTTTCGTTGCAGTCGCTCTGGCGTGTTTCGCGTCACGGGGCCCATCATCCCGTCGATCATGATCATCCCCATCCCGTGGCCCGACGACATCGTGACTGGTTGCTAAAGGCGACGGGACAGGATTCCGACGCTCTCGTTCACGAGGTGATGATCCGGTTCTGCTCGGCGTATGCCGATCAGGGTTTTGCCGACTGGGCCTTGCCGAACCGTGAATTGGGCTTCTACCAATCGTTTCTGCGGCTGTTTGCCGCACAGGGCCGCTCTCCGGGAGATTGGGCGCGTCCTCTGATCGGGGAGGCCCAGCGGCTGCTGCAGGCACAGACGGAGCCGCTGGACTGTCTGCTCGCTGAACTGGATGAACTCGGTGTTTCGGCCGAAGAACAGCCCGACTTCGTGGCGGCATCGCTGCTTGCATTACGCGGCTGGGCCGGTCTGATCTGGCAGATGGAAGTTCGCGGAGATCGGGTTCCGCTTCCGGCCAATCCCGGAGCCATTGTCGAGTTCCTAGCGGTCCGTCTGCTGATGGAGCGCCTGGCAATGCGGTATCTCGCCGAGACACGGCTGGATCTGCATGTTCCGCTGGCGGAACTCCGGAGTGCGCTGCAGAAGCGACTCGCTCCGGCCCAGGGAGCTTCGGTCACCCAGCGGGCATTTCTCGTATTTCAGTTGGCCCAAGTGCTGGGGTGGAGCGTTCCGCGGTTGTTCGCCCTGTCCCGCACCGAGTGGGACCAGTTGATTGCGGAAATCGAAGCCTTCACCGGGCTCGAACGCCGCAAGATTTTCCAGCGGGGATTCGAGCACCACTACCGTCAACGAGCGCTCGATGCCTTCTCCGTTCAGGCGACGCAACTGGCGTCGCGCGTCGAGAAGCCGCGGTTCCAGTCGGTCTACTGCATCGATACCCGTGAGGAGTCGTTCCGGCGGCATCTCGAAGAGGTCGCCCCGCAGATCGAGACCTTCGGCGCAGCGGGATTTTTCAGCGTTGCGATCTACTACCGTGGAGCCGCTGACGCGCATTACTCCACGTTGTGTCCGATCGTCGTTCGTCCTCAGCATTGGGTGACCGACGAGGTCGTCCTCTCCTTCGAGGAACAGCATCAGCAGCGGGCACGTACTCGGAAGGCCCTCGGCACAGCCTCGCATGAAGTGCACCGGCGAAGTCGCACGATCGCAGGCGGGGCGGTTCTGACGGCCGGGCTGGGGGTCCTCGCCTCAGTTCCGCTTGTGGCGCGGGTGCTCTTTCCGCGTTTGACTGCCCGATTCCGCAAGCTGTTGCGAAAGTTCGTGGAGCCGCCGCCGGTCAGCCGGCTGCATCTCGAACGGGCCGAAGATCCTCCCGGCCCGGAAATCGAGCATGTCGGCTTCAATCCGAGCGAGCGGGCCAACATCGCCGAGCGGTTACTCCGCGACATCGGCTTGACGTCGAACTTTGCCCGAATCGTGTTTTTCTTTGGCCATGGGTCGTCCTGTCTCAACAACCCGCACAAGGCCTGTTACGACTGTGGAGCCTGCACGGGGGGAGCGGGGGGTCCGAACGCCCGCGCAGTCGCAGCCTTCCTGAACGAAACAGGGGTTCGCAGCGAACTCCAGCGCCGCGGAATAAACATCCCCGCGGAGACCTACTTCCTCGGCGGGTTGCATAACACCGGCGACGACACGCTTACGTATTTCGACCTCGACTTGTTGCCAGGGTCGCACCGCGCTGACTTCGCATTTGCTTCCAAAAGCCTCAACGACGCCTGCGAGCGGAACGCGCATGAACGTTGTCGCCGGTTCCAATCCGCACCGTTGAACATCACGCGCGCAGGGGCTTTCAAGCACGTGGAAGAGCGAACCGAAGACCTCGCTCAGACCCGGCCCGAGTTCGGCAACTGCACGAACGCAATGGGGTTCGTCGGCCGCCGATCACGTATTCGGGGGATGTATCTCGACCGGCGCTGCTTCCTGCATTCGTACGACCCGACGACCGACGACCTCGAGGCGACCATTCTGGGCCGGATTCTGGGAGCTGTCGTGCCGGTCTGCTCGGGAATTAATTTGCTCTACTACTTCTCCTATGTCGATTCGCCCGGCTGGGGGTCGGGAACCAAGCTACCGCACAACGTCACGTCGCTACTCGGTGTGATGGACGGCCCGGCGAGCGACCTGCGTTCAGGTCTGCCGTGGCAGGGCGTGGAGATTCACGAGCCGATGCGACTGCTGCTGGTGATCGAGTCGCGACCGGAAGCGATGCGGGCCATCATGTCGCGCAGTGTCGTGGTCTCCCAGATCCTGAAAAATGGCTGGATGCAATTGGCGTTGCTCGATCCGGATTCGAATGCCCTCCTGCAGTATGTGAATGACGAGTTCGTGCCGTATCACCCGGAAACGAAAGCCTTGCCTCAGGCTCCAACATCAATCGAGTGGTATCGGGGCTGGCGTGATCATCTCCCGTTTGCGCAAATCCAACCCGCCGCGCGGGAGGGAGTGCCGTCGTGAGCATGCTTGACTGGTGGATGCAGGTCCTCGGAATCATCATCGTCGTCGGACCATTCCTGCTCCTGGTGGGTCTCGGGATTCCGCCACTGTTAAGCGTGAAACTCAGCGAGCGCGCGGTCAGCCGGAGTGTTCAGTTCGTCACCAGCGTAGGGTTGCTGGCCGGGTTGGGATTGTTGGGGCTGATGCTCTCGACCGGCAAACGGCACGTCCCGATCGTGCTTGCACATTGGGTCGACATTCCCGATTACCACATGCTGTTGAAGATTGAGTTTGATCGACTCTCCGTCCCCTTCGTGATTCTCACGTTTCTATTGTGTGGGACGATCAGCGCGTTCTCTGCGAAATACATGCACCGTGAGGGGGGCTTCAATCGGTTCCATATGCTGTATGCCCTGTTTCTCACCGGGATGATTGTCACGTCCGTCTCCGGGACGATCGAGACCTTGTTCGCCGGCTGGGAAATGGTGGGACTCTCGTCGGCTTTGCTGGTGGCGTTCTATCAGGAGCGTCCGGCGCCAATGCGGAACGGTCTTCACGTCTGGGTGGTGTATCGCGTTTCGGATGCGGCGCTGTTGCTGGCCTCGATCTGGCTGCATCATCTCCGCGGTCACGGCAACTTCGACGCCTTCCTGGGCGCGACGCCGTGGCCGGACGGGAAAACGATTCTCAGCAGCTGGGACGCACTGTTTGTTGGGGTCCTATTGCTCGCGGCTGCGATCGGGAAGTCGGCGCTTGTGCCGACCTCGGGCTGGTTGCCACGAGCGATGGAAGGGCCAACCCCCTCGAGCGCGGTCTTCTACGGAGCGTTGTCCGTTCACCTAGGGGCCTTCCTGCTGTTGCGTGTGAGTCCGCTGCTCGATCAGTCGCTGTTGCTTTCGGTGCTGGTCGTGGTGGTCGGTCTGACGACGGCCATTTTTGCAGCGCTCTTCACTCGCGTGCAGACGGATATCAAGTGTGCGCTCTCGTTCGCCTCGCTGACGCAGGTCGGCCTGATCGTGGCTGAAATCGGATTAGGGTTCCGCTATCTCGCCCTGATTCACATCCTGGGTCACGGTTGCGTCCGAACGCTGCAATTTGTTCGTGCCCCAACGTTGTTGCTCGATCATCGACGACTGGAAGACGCGCTGGGAACGCGACTCGGGTCGCAATACGCGCCCCCTCCGGAAGAGGCTGCGGACTCGTTTCGCTCGCGGTTCTATCGCTGGGCCATGGAACGGGGTTATCTCGACGCGTTCTTGGTCGAACGTTGCGTGCGGCCGATCCTGGCGATCTTCGTCTTCTGCGACAGTCTGGAACGTCGCTGGACCGACTGGCTGTCCGGAACTCGCTCGCGCAGGACCGAGTATCTGCAGCGTCACACGGGAACGGCGGATGACCTCCCATGACCGAATTACATTTCCCCTGGCTCGACGCCCTCGTCCTGATGCCCCTGATTGCTGCGGTCCTCGTCGGCCAGCTGCATGATGCCTTCGTTGCCCGGAAATGGGCCATCGTCGCTTCGGGGATCACGTTACTGCTCGCGATTTGTGCCTGGCAGGACTTTGGAATCATGGATCGCAGTCAGGCCGATGATGCCTGGCATCTTTCCACCATGCTCTTCGGCCGCGAACTCTTCGCGATGGACCGCTTGAGCGCGCCGCTGCTGCCGCTCACCGCTCTGCTCTACTTCCTGACCGCGTTAACCACGCAGCGCACCAAGATCCGTCGGTTCTCGTTCGGCCTGATGCTGCTGAGCGAAGGCCTGGTGCTCGGGACGTTCGCGAGCCTCGATCCGTGGATGATCATCGGACTGACCATCGCCGGAACGGTTCCACCGTTGCTGGAATTATTGGGTCGGAAACGTTCAGTGCGGGTTTACCTGACGTACCAGAGTGTCTTTATCCTCTGTCTCTTCTTCGGATGGATGTTTGCCGCTGCGGAAGGGAACGTGAAAGTCCACACGTTGTGGGCGATTGTTCCGCTGTTGCTGGCGGTGCTGATCCGCAGCGGGATGGCTCCGGTTCATGGCTGGCTGACCGATCTTTTCGGAAATGCCACACTCGGCACGGCCCTGTTGACCGCTGCGCCGCTGCCAGGAATGTATCTCGCTGTCCGGCTGCTGCTCCCCATTGCACCCGACTGGATTCTGCAAAGCATGGGGCTGGTTTCACTGTTCACCGCAGTCTACGCGGCGGGCATGTCGCTCGTGCAGCGGGAAGCACGGCGGTTCTTCTGCTACCTCTTCCTCAGCCATTCGGCGATGGTACTGGTGGGGCTGGAGATGGTCACTCCGATCGGAGTGACCATCTCCAGCCCCACCAGTACCATCGCC